>ENA-OQAN01000013-OQAN01000013.1-human-gut-metagenome-genome-assembly--contig:-NODE-13-length-91957-cov-2.916465_pt1 | contig 91957 bp, 113 predicted proteins | sample MGYA00242735_ERZ504527 | MGnify/ENA primary metagenome ERZ504527 (study PRJEB26092, sample SAMD00036230) | human gut metagenome | host: Homo sapiens | study: EMG produced TPA metagenomics assembly of... | reverse complement strand
GGTTCATTCCCCTACGTAGCTTGTTCAGTTTCTAACACGATGTAATTGCAATATGGTGCCCGTTGGTAAGCGGTTAAGACGCCGCCCTCTCACGGCGGAAACAGGGTTCGATTCCCTACGAGCTACTCACTGTTATTTCGAAAGAGATAAACAGCCCAACCCGGAAGTTGTCAGTATGCCAGATGGTATATTGGCAATTTTTATGTTGTATGATTTTATTGTTTGTCAGAAAAAAATTGTAAAAGGCTTAGCATTTTAAAGAGGAAAGTGTTACATTAATAAATGATAACACGATGACTTGATTGAGAGAGGACGAAAGCCCTCTCTCAATTCACGTTTAGGAGCCATGTATTTCTGCAACAGAAATGCATGCAGAAGGAAAACTGAATATGGAAGAAAGAAGGTGTACACATGTCAAAACGTGAAACATACGAAACGCGCACCGAAGAACTGATTACTCCGATTTTAGACCGCATGAATTTTGAGCTGGTCGATGTGGAGTATGTAAAGGAAGGCGGTACCTGGTACTTAAGAGCCTATATCGACAAGGAAGGCGGCATTACCGTAAACGACTGTGAGGCAGTGGCGCGGGAGATGAACGAGATTTTAGACAGAGAAGATTTCGTTGAGGACTCCTATGTTTTTGAGGTCAGCTCTCCGGGACTTGGCAGACCGCTGAAAAAAGAAAAAGATTATATCCGCAGCATGGGAAAAGAAGTAGAGATACGAACATACCGTGCAATCAACCGTGAAAAGGAATTTTATGGTATTTTGTCTGCATATGATGAAAATACCGTGACGATAAAAACAGAGGACGGAACGGAAATGACGTTTGAAAAGAGCGATATCGCACTGATCCGTCTGGCATTTGACTTTTAAAGATGAACTAAAGGAGGAAAATCCTGCCAGTGTGCTGGGCATTGCTCCCTGCAAGGGCACATGCTATGCAAAAACAGCATAGCAGGCATTGCTCCGCAAAACAAGGAGGATTTAATAATGAGTAATAATGAGTTGTTAGAAGCGTTAAATATATTAGAACAGGAGAAAAACATCAGCAAGGATACACTGCTTGAGGCGATTGAAAATTCTCTTGTAACAGCGTGCAAGAACCATTTTGGTTCATCCGATAACGTAAAAGTATCGATTGATCCGGAAACCTGTGAGTTTCATGTATTTCAGGAAAAGACAGTTGTTGAAACGGTAGAAGATCCGGTAGAGCAGATCAGTCTGGTCAATGCAAAGATGATCAATTCCAAATATGAGATCGGAGACGTTGTCAACATCGAGGTACAGTCTAAGGAATTCGGACGTATCGCAACACAGAATGCAAAGAACGTGATCTTACAGAAAATCCGTGAAGAAGAGCGTAAAGTTTTATACGATCAGTATTACAGCATGGAAAAAGATGTTGTGACCGGCGTGGTACAGCGTTATGTGGGAAGAAATGTCAGCATTAACTTAGGAAGGGTCGATGCGATCTTAACAGAGAATGAACAGGTAAAAGGCGAAGTGTTCCAGCGACAGAGCGTATCAAGGTATATATCTTAGAGGTTAAGGCTACTTCTAAAGGACCGAAAGTGTTAGTTTCCAGAACACATCCGGAACTTGTAAAACGCCTGTTCGAGTCTGAGGTGGCTGAGGTCCGCGAGGGCATCGTAGAGATCAAGGCGATCGCGCGTGAAGCAGGAAGCAGAACAAAGATCGCAGTATGGTCAAACGATCCGGATGTCGATCCGGTTGGTGCATGTGTTGGTATGAATGGTGCCAGAGTCAATGCAATCGTTGGTGAACTGCGTGGTGAGAAGATTGATATCATCACCTGGAATGAGAATCCGGCAATGATGATCGAAAATGCATTAAGTCCGGCAAAAGTTATTTCTGTTATTGCGGATGCAGAAGAAAAATCTGCAAAAGTGGTTGTTCCGGATTACCAGCTTTCTCTTGCCATCGGAAAAGAAGGACAGAATGCAAGACTTGCAGCACGTCTGACAGGATTCAAGATCGATATCAAGAGCGAGACACAGGCGAGAGAGTCCGGCGATTTCTTAGATTACGAGAATGATTACGAGGAAGATGAGTATTACGATGAGGACGGCGGGTCCTATGAGGAGTACGAGGACGGTAGTGCACCGGCAGAGGAAGGCTATGAGGAAGACAGCTATGAGACTGACGGAGCAGAAGAAAACAATGCCGAAGCTGATGGTGAGGACAGAGAATAAGAGGTATTAAGAAGAATGTCAAATAAAAAGATTCCGATGAGGCAGTGTGTCGGCTGTCATGAGATGAAAGCCAAAAGAGAAATGATCCGTGTGATCAAAACAGCGCCGACGGAAGAAGGGGAAACGGAGATCATTTTAGATGCAACCGGAAGAAAGAACGGAAGAGGTGCTTATATCTGCCCAAACCGTGAATGTCTTGCAATGGCGATAAAAAATAAAGGGTTAGAACGATCATTTAAAATGCCGATCCCGAAAGATGTATATGAAACGCTGACAAAGGAGATGGAACAGCTTGAAACCAGATAGAGTGTTATCTATGCTAGGAATTGCCGCAAAAGCCGGCAGTGTGGCGAGTGGAGAATTTTCTACGGAAAAGGCGGTAAAAGAGGGCAGGGCATATCTTGTCATCGTTGCACAGGATGCGTCAGACAATACGAAGAAAATGTTTCGAAATATGACAGATTTTTATCAGGTGCCAATGTATGAATATTCGGACAAAGAAATGCTCGGGCATTTCATCGGAAAAGAATTTCGTGCATCGCTTGCAGTCACAAACGAGGGACTGTCGCACTCGATCGAAGAGAGACTGAAACAGCAATCACAACTGAATAATGGGAGGAATTAAGATAAATGGCAAAAATGAGAGTATATGACCTTGCAAAAGAATTAGGAATAGAGAGTAAACAGATTATAGAAACATTAAATACGACGGAATATGCAGTGAAAGCAGCTTCCAGCAATATCGATGATCCGGCACAGGATATCGTGAGAAAGAAATTTGGAAAGTCTGCAGCAGCGGAGAATACTGCAAAGGCACAGAATAAAGAAAATGTGTCAGAGAGCAAACCTGCAGAGAACAAGACAGCAGCACCGGAAAATAAACCTGCACAGAAGCCACAGGCAAACGAGCAGAATAAACCGGCTGAGGGTGCAAAAACTGAGAACGCAGAGCAGCGCCCGAAGAAAAAATCAAGCATTACTGCTGTGTTCAATGCACAGTACAGCAAACAGGGCGGCGGCCGCGGCGGCAATAACAACAGACGTTCTGGAAATGGTGACAGACGCCAGGGGAATGGCGACCGCCGTCCACAGGGACAGAATCCAAACCGCGGCAATGCGCAGGCAAGACCGACATCCGGTTATGATGTAAGAAAAGCATTTGAACGCGCAATTAACCCGGAGGCAGCAAAAGCAGCGGAAGAGGCAGAGCATCTTGCAGCGGCAAAAGCAGCAGAGCTGAAGGCACAGAGAGAGGCAAAACCGGCAGCGGAAGAGCCGAAGAAAACGGTTGAAAAAGTACAGGTACAGACTCCAAGAGAAAATGTCTATGCGCAGAATCCGGAGTACCGTCCGCAGAATAATGACCGCCGTCAGGGGAATAATAATGACAGACGCGACCGTAACAATAATGGTCAGCGCCGTCCGCAGGGAGATGGAAGAAACCAGAGAAACAATGGTGACAGACCACAGCGCCCGTACGGTGACAGAAACGGAAGAAACGATGGACAGCGTCCATACCAGAACAATGGCAGACCGGGACAGGGTCAGGGCGACAGAAATAACAACAGAAACAATGGCTTCCGTGGTGGAAATAATGGTGGCGGCAGACTTGATCGTGAGATCGACCGCTTCAATAAAGAGGCAGCTGCAGCAGCACCGGAGGAGTTAAGAGGAAAAGAATCCAGAGAGCGCGATAAGGACAGAAACAAAAACGCAAGACAGCGCAACGATTATGATGCACTTGGCGGAAAGAAACAGGAGCGCTTTATCAATCTTGAGAAGAACGGTGGCAAGAAGAAACCTCAGCAGCAGCCAAAACAGCAGCCGGAAGAGGATGTGATCCGCACACTGGTATTACCGGAGAAACTTACGATCAGAGAGTTAGCTGACAAGATGAAAGTACAGCCATCCGTTATCGTAAAAAAACTGTTCTTAAAAGGAACGATGGTTACGGTAAACCAGGAAGTAGATTACGAGCAGGCAGAAGAAATCGCATTAGAGTTTAACTGCATCTGTGAGCCGGAAGAAAAAGTCGATGTGATCGCCGAACTCTTAAAAGAGGAAGAAGATCCGGAAGATACTTTAGTAGCACGTCCACCGGTTGTCTGTGTTATGGGCCACGTTGACCATGGTAAAACATCCTGCTGGATGCAATCCGTTCTACGTGTGACAGACAGAGAGGCAGGCGGTATTACACAGCACATCGGTGCATCCGTGGTATCCATCAATGGTCAGAATATCACATTCTTAGATACACCGGGACATGAGGCATTTACTGCAATGCGTATGCGTGGTGCAAATTCCACCGATATTGCGATCTTAGTCGTTGCAGCAGACGATGGTGTAATGCCACAGACCGTAGAGGCAATCAACCATGCAAAAGCAGCAGGTGTTGAGATCATCGTTGCGATCAACAAGATCGATAAGCCGAGTGCAAATATCGAGCGTGTAAAACAGGAGTTATCCGAGTACGAACTTATCCCGGAAGACTGGGGTGGAAGCACGATCTTCTGTCCGGTATCCGCACATACAAAAGAGGGTATCGACAACCTGCTTGAGATGATCCTTTTAACAGCAGAAGTACTTGAGTTAAAGGCAAATCCGAAACGTAATGCAAGAGGTCTTGTCATTGAGGCACAGCTTGATAAGGGCCGCGGTGCCGTTGCCACTGTTTTGGTACAGAAAGGTACTTTAAAAGTTGGCCAGCCGGTAGCATGCGGAAGCTGCTATGGTAAAGTCCGTGCAATGATCGATGATCAGGGAAGACGTGTCAAAGAAGCTGGTCCTTCCATGCCGGTAGAGATCTTAGGTTTATCTTCTGTACCGGAAGCTGGCGAAACATTCGTTGCCATGGATACAGAAAAAGAGGCGAGAGCATTTGCTGAGACCTATATTTCCGAGGGCAAGAACCGTCTGATCGAAGATACGAAAGCGAAGATGTCCTTAGACGATCTGTTTTCACAGATCCAGTCCGGAAATGTCAAAGAACTCGATATCATCGTAAAAGCCGATGTACAGGGTTCCGTGGAGGCAGTAAAACAGAGTCTTGTAAAACTGTCGAACGAAGAAGTTGTTGTAAAAGTCATCCATGGTGGTGTTGGTGCGATCAACGAGTCTGATGTCAGCCTTGCATCTGCATCAAATGCGATCATCATCGGATTTAACGTCCGTCCGGATCCGACTGCAAAACTTACTGCAGATAAAGAAAACGTAGATATCCGTCTCTACAAAGTCATCTACAATGCAATTGAGGATGTAGAGGCAGCCATGAAGGGAATGTTAGACCCGGTATACGAAGAGAAAGTATTAGGCCATGCAGAGATCCGTCAGATCTTCAAGGCTTCCGGCGTCGGCAATATCGCAGGTTCTTATGTGCTTGACGGTATGTTCCAGAGAGGATGTAAGTTCGTATTTCCCGCGAGGGCGAACAGATCTTTGAGGGTGATTTAGCTTCCTTAAAGAGATTTAAAGATGATGTCAAAGAAGTAAAAGCAGGATTTGAGTGCGGTCTTGTATTTGAAGGTTTCGGTGATTTCCAGGAATTAGATATCGTAGAAGCGTATACAATGGTTGAGGTACCGCGCTAAGAGGTTATAAAATGAGAAAAAACAGTATTAAAAATACCAGGATCAATGGAGAGGTGCAGCGCGAACTTTCCAATATCATCCGCGGGGAGATCAAAGACCCGCGGATCAACCCGCTGACAAGCGTTGTGGCAGTGGAGGTTGCACCGGATTTAAAAACATGTAAAGCATATATCAGTGTTTTAGGAGATGAAGAATCCCAGGCAAAAACACTTGCAGGGTTAAAGAGCGCGGAGGGATTTATCCGCAGCAAACTTGCGAAAACAGTAAATCTGCGCAATACACCGGAGATCCGTTTCGTGTTAGACCAGTCGATTGAATATGGTGTAAAGATGTCTAAAATGATCGACGAGGTCACAAAAGATATCAAAAGCGAAGATGACGCAGAGGAATAAGACAAACGAAAAGCGTATATTTGGGGATGGAGGAGAACATGAAAAGTCTCGATGAACTTTTCGCGGGAGTAAAAACAGCTGCCATTGCAGGTCATATCAGACCGGATGGGGACTGCGTAGCTCCTGCCTTGCAACCTATAACTATATTACGACATATTACCCGCAGATCGAAGTCAGCCTGTATCTGCAGCCGATACCCAATATTTTCAAATTTATGAAAAATGCGGATAAGATCATAAGCGACTGCACTGCAGATAAAGAGTTTGATCTGTTTATCGCACAGGACTGCGGGGATCTGGGCAGACTTGGAGACGCGGCAAAATATTTTGAGCATGCAAAAAAAACAGCGTGTATCGATCATCATATCAGTAACCAGAGTTTTGCGGATGAAAACTATATTTTTCCGCAGGCGAGTTCTGCGTCGGAACTGGTATTTGAACTGATCCCGAGAGAACGTCTGACCAAAGAGATCGCAGAATGCATTTATACCGGAATCATCCATGATACCGGTGTGTTCCAGTATTCCTGCACATCGGAAAAAACGATGGAGGCAGCAGGTGTTCTGATGGGAATGGGCATTGATTTCCCGAAGATCGTGGATCAGACGTTTTTTTACAAAAACCTATGAGCAGAACCGTATCATGGGACTTGCGCTGGTAAAAAGTAAGCTGCATCTGGATGGAAAATGCATCTCGAGTATCATAACTGCAGAGGAAATGAGAGAATACAATGTTCTTCCGAAACATTTAGACGGGATCGTCAGCCAGCTTCGCGTGACAAAGGACGTGGAAGCAGCAGTCTTTTTATACCAGACAGATGAAGAAAATTATAAAGTCAGCACCCGTTCTGCAAGTTATGTGGATGTTGCAAAGATCGCAGCAAAATATGGCGGTGGCGGACATGTCAGGGCAGCAGGTTTTTCCGTGGCGGGAGATCCGGAAAAACGGCTGAATGAAATTATTGAAGATATCAGAGAACAGATCACAGATTAACGATACAGGCAGCCTGAAATTTTCAGATTGCAGAAAATGACGGCTGTACATGAGACGGGAAAATTTATGATTAACGGAATTATCAATGTATACAAAGAAAAAGGATATACATCCTTTGATGTGGTCGCAAAACTAAGAGGTATTTTAAAAACAAAGAAAATCGGACACACAGGGACACTCGATCCGGATGCGGAGGGAGTGCTTCCTGTGTGTCTTGGTAAAGCGACAAAAGTCTGCGACCTTTTGACGGACAAAAACAAAGAATACGTTGCGGTGATGCTGCTTGGAAAGGTGACAGACACGCAGGATACCACGGGAACTGTTTTAGAGGAACATCCGGTAGAAGTAACGGAAGAGCAGGTAAAAGAGGCAGTCCTTTCTTTTACAGGGGAATACATGCAGGTTCCGCCGATGTATTCTGCATTAAAAGTGAACGGAAAGAAACTGTGCGATCTCGCAAGGGCCGGTGTGACGGTGGAACGTCAGGCAAGACCGGTTCAGATCTATTCCATTGAGATTATTAAAATGGAACTGCCCCGGGTCTGTATGCGTGTGCGCTGTTCAAAGGGAACTTATATCCGTACATTATGTCAGGACATCGGTGAGAAACTTTCCTGTGGAGCATGTATGGAATCCTTGCTGCGCACAAAGGTATCTGAATTTTGTGTACAGGATGCGCTTCGCCTCTCCGAGATCGAAGAACGTGTACAAAAAGCGGCAGGACAGACACCGTCAGAACAGTGGAACGCAGAGATGTTTGATTTATTTATTGCGGTTGATTCCGTATTTTACAGTATAAAAAGCGGTGATCTGCAAAGAATGGAACAAACTGTTATATAATGGAAACCGGATGAAAAAAGACATGTTTGTTTCTTATCAGAAAGACTGGGAACAGCAGAAGGTTCGTATTTATGATGAAGAAGGGCGTTTTATCGGGATATATGAGTACTCCGAGATACACGGGGATTATAAACCGGTAAAATTGTTTATGGAAGCATGAAATATCTGAAAAACACAACCGAATTTTATATTGAAGAGCCAACCGTACTTTCACTTGGAAAATTTGACGGGATACACAGAGGCCATGAACTCCTGATGGAACATCTGGCATCCAAAAAGGAAGCGGGACTTGCAGCGGTCATATTCACATTTAATATTCCACCACGGAAAAGTGTGGAACAGGTTGAGGCGAAAGTTTTAACAACCAATGAAGAAAAAATGCATATCTTTGAGCAGATTGGGATCGACTATCTGGTCGAGTGTCCGTTTACAAGAGAGATCATGTGCATGGAACCGGAAGATTTCATTGCCAAGATCGTGCATCAGCTTCATGTAAAGTGTTTTGTGGTTGGTTCTGATTTCCACTTTGGGCACAATCGCAGGGGCGATTATCACATGTTGAAAGATTTATCGGACAAGTATGGCTATGAGGTGCTTGTGATCAATAAAATGCAGGAAGATAAGAGAGATATCAGCAGCACATTTGTCCGGGAAGAGATTGCAAAGGGCAATATTGAGAAGGCAAATCATCTGTTAGGGTATCACTATTTTGTGACAGGGGAGATCCTTCACGGAAGACATTTAGGCAGCACGAAACTTGGGATCCCGACGATCAACCAGATTCCGCCGGAGGAAAAACTGCTTCCGGAGAGTGGTGTCTATGTGACAGAAGTGCGGCTTGGCGACCGGAGCTACCGTGGCGTTACAAACGTTGGGGTGAAACCGACGATTGAAGGAAAAAATCCGGTCGGTGTTGAGACACATCTTCTGGATTTTGCCGGGGATCTTTACGGCAAAGTAGTGACGGTCGAGTTCTTGACAAGAATCCGGGAGGAACGGAAATTTTCATCCATCGAGGCTTTAAAAGAGGAAATGCAGAATAATATTGCATATGCGAGGGCATGGTTCGAGAAAAATGAATCCTAAATATTACGGAAATGTTACATAAATATGTTGACATTGTAAAAAATGACTGCTATACTTGAGCGGTATTAATAAACGAAGTATTCAGGATTCTTTGGAAAGGTACGGATATGAAAGCAAAATGGGTTAAGGCAGCCGGACTTCTTGCAGCCGGTTCTCTTGTATTTTCAGCAGCTTATATTGACGGAAAGCCGGGTGTGAAAGACACACAGGAAGTAATGGCAGAGAGCACAGATTCCCAGATACATGAAGTGTCTGCGGGGGTGTCTTCCACATTGGCAGAACAGATGGAAAATTATACAAAACAGGGTACGGATCTTGCATCCGGTGTTACTGATGTGATGTCGGATTACCTTTCTGTTACCGCAGCAGATATGGTCAGTGTTTCAGAATCCGACCGTGATATGACTGCATCCGGCCAGGAAGATGAGACACAAACAGAGGAAGAAAAACAGGCACAGGCGCTTGCAGAGGCAGCCAGTGCATTTGGATACACAAATCTGGGAATCGCACAGGCAGATGGCAATATCAATGTCCGTGAAGTTCCGGGAACAGAGGCAGAGATTGTTGGAAAGCTGCCAAACAATGCAGGATGTGAGATTATCGGAACAGATGGTGACTGGACACAGATCGAGTCCGGAAAAGTAAAAGGATATGTAAAATCAGAATATCTTCTGACCGGCGAAGCAGCGATCGCAAAGGCACAGGAAGTAAAGCAGACAGTTGCAACCGTAACGACGACCACGCTTTATGTCCGTGACGAGACAAACACAGACAGCCATGTCATCACCATGATGCCGGAGGGTGAGGAACTTGAGGTTATTGAAGTCCTTGACGGCTGGGTAAAGATCAATGTCGACAGTGATGAGGGATATGTCTCTTCAGACTATGTCAGCATTGCAACCGAACTTCCGAAGGCACAGACTATGACAGAAGTCCGTTATGGACAGGGTGTATCGGATGTCCGTGTATCCCTTGTTTCCTATGCAACACAGTTTGTCGGAAACCCGTATGTATGGGGTGGAACCAGTCTGACAAGAGGGGCGGACTGTTCCGGATTTGTCATGAGCGTATTTGCCAACTATGGCATTTCACTTCCACATTCTTCAAGAGCACAGGCAAACTGCGGTACAAAGATTTCCGCATCGGATGCACAGCCGGGAGATCTTTTCTTCTACGGCAACGGAAGCAGTATCAATCATGTGGCTATTTATATTGGAGGCGGCCGTGTGGTACATGCAAGTTCACCGAAGTCCGGTATCAAGATCTCAGGAGCATACTATAGAACACCGGTCAAAGTAGTCCGTGTGATCAATAATTAAATTTAGGCATTTACAACAGAAACAACCCATGTTATAATAGCGGAGTATGAGTTTAGCCATATTCGGTAGATGGACACTCCGACCTTTTACTGAGTATCATATCCCGGCACAGCCGGAACGGGCGTTTAATAAGAAAAGGAGGATCATAACATGATCGCAAAGGAAAAGAAACAGGCAATTATCGCAGAGTATGGCAGAACACCGGGAGATACAGGTTCACCGGAAGTTCAGATCGCTATCTTAACAGCACGTATCGAGGAGTTAAATGCTCATCTTGCTGAGAACAAAAACGACTATCATTCAAGACGTGGTCTTTTAAAGATGGTTGGTCAGAGACGTGGTTTACTGGCATACTTAAAGAAAGTTGATATCGAAAGATATCGTTCCTTAATTGAGCGCTTAGGTCTTAGAAAATAAGATCTTCTCCATACAGAGCCGCTTCCGCATGGAGGCTGGCATGTATGGATACCGTATGGAATCTGTTTTCATACGGTTTTATCGAGTGGAGACTTACTCCACTCGATTTTCAGTTAAAATAAGAAAGAATCCTGTGAAAACAGGTTCTTTGCCAAAGGCAGAAGTATATTTCCGAGACCACTGAAAAATGTATGAGAGGTCGTGGATTTTTCAGTAGTTTCGGTGCTTCTGTCTCCACAGAGAAAAGGAGAAAACGCATGTATAAAAGTTTTTCAATGGAACTTGCAGGCAGAACACTGACCGTAGATATCGGCAGAGTATGTGCCCAGGCAAACGGAGCCGCATTATTAAAATACGGTGAGACAACAGTTTTATCTACTGCTACCGCATCGGACAAGCCGAGAGACGGAGTCGATTTCTTCCCGCTCAGCGTTGAGTACGAAGAGAAAATGTATGCAGTCGGAAAAATCCCTGGTGGATTTAACAAGAGAGAAGGTAAGGCATCCGAGAATGCAATCCTTACTTCCCGTGTTATCGACCGCCCGATGCGTCCGTTATTCCCGAAGGATTACCGTAACGACGTTACCATCAACAACATGGTTATGTCTGTTGACCCGGAGTGCCGTCCGGAAGTTGTTGCAATGATCGGTTCCGCACTTGCAGTTACCATTTCTGATATCCCGTTTGCAGGTCCTTGTGCCATGACACAGATGGGTATGGCAGATGGCGAGTTTATTATCAATCCTTCCCAGAAAGTATGGGATACCGGTGATTTACAGCTTACCGTTGCATCTACCGCTGAGAAAGTCATCATGATCGAAGCTGGTGCAAATGAGATTCCGGAAGAGAAGATGATCGAGGCAATCTATAAATGTCATGATGTGAACCAGACAATCATCGCTTTCATCAACCATATCGTAGAAGAGGTTGGTAAGCCAAAACATGAGTATACAAGCTGTGCAATCCCGGAAGAGATGTTTGCTGCAATCAAAGAGATCGTAACACCGGAGCAGATGGAAGAAGCTGTATTTACCGATGAGAAACAGAAACGTGAAGAGAACATCCGTGAGATCACAGATAAACTTGCTGAGGCATTCGCAGATAACGAAGAGTGGTTGGCAGTGCTTGGCGAGGCTGTTTACCAGTATCAGAAAAAGACTGTCCGCAAGATGATCTTAAAAGACCACAAACGTCCGGATGGCCGTGCAATCAACCAGATCCGTCCGCTTGCAGCTGAGGTTGACCTGATTCCTAGAGTGCATGGTTCTGCAATGTTTACCCGTGGACAGACACAGATCTGTGATGTTGTCACATTAGCTCCGCTTTCTGAGGTACAGAAGATCGACGGATTAGATGAGAACATCACAACAAAGAGATATATCCATCAGTACAACTTCCCTGCATATTCTGTAGGTGAGACAAAAGTTTCCCGTGGACCGGGACGCGTGAGATCGGTCACGGTGCACTGGCTGAGAAAGCACTTATGGCAGTACTTCCTTCTGAGGAGGAGTTCCCATATGCGATCCGTGCCGTATCCGAGACATTTGAGTCAAATGGATCTACTTCCATGGCTTCCACCTGTGCATCCTGTATGTCTTTAATGGCAGCAGGTGTTCCGTTAAAAGCAATGGTTGCAGGTATTTCCTGTGGTCTTGTTACCGGTGACACAGATGATGATTACCTTGTTCTTACGGATATCCAGGGTCTTGAGGATTTCTTCGGAGATATGGACTTTAAGGTAACCGGTACACACAAAGGTATCACAGCAATCCAGATGGATATCAAGATCCATGGTCTTACAAGACCGATCGTTGAGGAAGCAATCGGACGTGCGAGAGAGGCAAGAATCTACATCATGGATGAGGTTATGTCAAAAGCAATCGAGGAGCCGAGAAAAGAAGTCAGCACATTCGCACCGAAGATCGTTCAGATCCAGATCAATCCGGACAAGATCGGTGATGTAGTCGGACAGAGAGGAAAGACGATCAACGAGATCATTGACCGCACAGGCGTTAAGATCGACATTACCGATGACGGTGCTGTATCTGTATGTGGCACAGACGCAGAGATGATGAACAAAGCAATCGAAATGATCAAGATTATCACCACTGACTTTGCAGAGGGACAGATCTTTACTGGTACTGTTGTAAGCATCAAAGAATTTGGCGCATTTGTTGAATTTGCTCCAGGTAAAGAGGGAATGGTTCATATTTCCAAGATTTCCAAAGAGCGTATCAATCGTGTGGAGGATGTCCTGACATTAGGAGATAAAGTAAAAGTTGTCTGCCTTGGAAAAGACAAGATGGGACGCATCAGCTTCTCTATGAAGGATGTTCCGGCAGAGGCATAAGAAAAAACAAATAGTTTAAAAATTATAAATAATCTATATACAAGATATATGGATTTGAAAAAAGAACTGTATGTTAATGATAGTTATTAACGTGCAGTTCTTTTTTGTAATACCTGACAATAGAATGGCCTCATCGGCATTACAATCCCATAATTCCGTCCACTGGCAGGGAAAAGGCAACACCATGGGCAGGAGAGTCCATTCCATGAGCAGAGCTGATCGCCTGCATGATCTCTGTTTTTTTATCTTTTGGTACAACGATTGCGACGATTTCCTGTTCTTCCTGGATCGTGATGCCGAAGATGACAGCCGATTTTCCGGGACTGCAGCGCAGACCTTTTAAGATCGTGCCTCCGGTTGCACCGGCAGCGCGCGCGGTGTTCATGACAGCGTCACTGTATCCCTGATTGATTGTTACAAGTATCATAGCATGTGTAATTGGTTCACTCATCTTTTTCACTTCCTTTTCAACTTCTTCGCCGTCTGATTCTGCGGTGTGCTCGTTTAAAAGTTTATATAGAAATCCCTGCATACCGTTCATGGGAATACTGACGGCAATACCGGTTCCTTTTTTATGAAGGCTCAATGCCTGATTCATTTCAGCGAGCAGATTTTTTTGCGTCCGTTTGGAATAAAACAGAGTGTGATACTTTTCTGGATACTTCCAAGACCGCATAATTCTAACCATTCTGAACTGGCTGTGCCGATCCCATGCATCTGATAGTAGACCGGTATATGGGAATCTGCTAAAAATTCGCATAATTGCTCTCTGATATGGGAGTCTGTGATAATTACAAGGCAGCGGTAAGCTTCTCGTTTTTTCTGTTCCTGCATCGTTAAAAATCCTCCTCAAAATCCAGAATTTCATTGTCGTCAATGCCAATGATGGCGGCGGCAGGGGTACTTGCTTTCTTTAATTTCATATTATAGGAGACACCCATGACCTGAACTGCAATAAGTGGTGCCATGGCAACCATCGCAACAACTCCGAAAGCATCTGTGACTACATTTCCTCCGATCGCGGTACATGCACCATGGCAAGCGGGAGCAGAAAAGTGGAAGTCATAGGACCACTCGCAACACCGCCGGAGTCGAAGGCAATGCCGACAAATACTTTTGGTACAAATCTTGTCAGAATCAGTGCAATCAGGTATCCCGGGATTAAAAGCCAGTAAATGTTTAAACCGGTAAGAACACGAAGCAATGCAAGTGCAACGGAGGCGGATACACCGATCGACAGGCTTAAATTCATGGTATCTCTGGAAATAGAGCCGTTTGTGACGTCCTCAACCTGACGGTTTAATACCTGGACCGCAGGCTCTGCTTTTACGATATAGTAACCGATCAAGGCACCGATCGGATTAAAATCCATTTCCACGGCTGGCCGGCAAGACTGCTTCCAAGAAGACTTCCAACAGGAGCAAATCCGACGTTTACACCGGTTAAGAAAAGGATCAGACCGATGATCGTGTAGAGTAAACCGATGATCATTTTGATCACCTGCGGCTTGTGATAACGTCTGGAAATAAGCTGGAAGATCAGAAATACGAAAATTACCGGAAGGATGGACAGCAGAACCTCTTTTGCATAATCCGGTATCATATGTACAAATTCGCGGATCACGTCCTGCATCGTGATTACGTCCGGGATTGTTGTCTCATTGTATGCGGCACCAGTTGGATGATAAAAAATGCCAAGCAGAAGGACCATTAAAACAGGACCTACACTGCAAAAAGAAATCAGACCAAAACTGTCACTCGAACCGTTTTTATCGTTTCTGGTTGCGGAGAGACCAACACCGATCGCCATAATAAAGGGAACTGTCATGGGACCTGTCGTCACGCCGCCGGAGTCAAATGCGACTGCAATAAAATCAGCAGGAGCGCGAAAGAAAGAAAAAACAGTGCAATATAAAAAATGCACAAAAGAACTGGAAGACTGATCCGAAAGAGAATACGGAGTACGGCGATCACTAAGAATACGCCGACACCAAGTGCAACCGTAAAGATCAGGGTATTGTTCGGAATAGAAGGAACCTGATTTGCAAGAACCTGAAGATCGGGTTCTGCGAGGGTTATGATAATACCCATCAGAAAGCATACGCCGATTAAAACAGGAAGCTTTCTTGTTTTCATAATGGAAGAACCAACGCCTTCGCCGAGAGGTGTCATGGCAGTTTCTGCACCGAGCTGGAAAAAAGCCATGCCGATGATCAGCATAAATGCACCGACTAAGAACAGGGCGATCGTTCCGGTTTCCATGGGAACAACAAAAATGGAAAGCAGGAGCACGATCACCGTGATCGGCAAGGACTTGCATTTTACGGATTCGTTCAAATTTTTCTTTGAGTTTTTTGTTCAAGATGGCATCACACTACTTTCTTTTTTGATTTTAAAGCGAACCAAAATAGTTCACTAATTAACTATTATTTATTATAAGGAAAATCATGCCAAGTGTCAAACATTCTTCTGAATATTCAGAAAAATTTAACATTTTTTTATCATTTTTAGCAGAAAATAAATTTCTTCATATAATAATATGGAAGTTCTTTGACAGAATGGGAGAGACTATGGATCGGGTGAAGAAGATGATTCACACGGATTATGCATACAGATCAGGACTTAGCGGACAGAATGTTACCGTTGCAGTGATGGATACCGGTATTGTTGCACATCCGGATTTTGAGGACAGAATCATATATTTTCATGATTTTTGTTATGGGAGAAAGGAAATGTATGATGATAATGGTCACGGCACCCATGTTTCGGGGATTATTGCGGGAAACGGAAAAATGTCTGAGCAGTATCTGAAAGATACTGCACATAAGGTTCGGATATACAGTGGAGTTGCACCAAAATGCAGGATTATCATGTTAAAGGTTTAGATGAAATGGAAATGGAAATACGAAAAAAGTACTTGATGCAGTGATGTGGGTCAAAGAGAACAGGGAACGTTATCATATTAAGATATTAAATATATCGGTAGGAATGTTACCGGGCGCAGGTGTGGAGGAGCAGAGGAAGCTTTTATATGCGATCGATGAATTGTGGGATGCAGGGATCATGGTCGTTGCCGCTGCAGGAAATAACGGACCAAAAGAAAATACGGTGACGATTCCGGGTATTTCAAGAAAAGTACTGACGGTCGGAAGCAGTGATGATGATACCTATGACCGTGGGAGAAAAGTTTTAAAAACCGGATACAGCGGCAGGGGGCCGACTGCATGCTGCATCGTAAAGCCGGAAATCCTCGCACCCGGAACCGGTATTACAAGCTGCAGCAAGGATAAAAGCGGATATCAGGTAAAAAGCGGAACTTCCATGCAGCACCGGTTGTCTCAGGGGCGCTTGCCCTTGCATTTGAGAAGTATCCATCATTTACTCCGGCAGAAATGAAGCTGCGCCTTTATGAGAGAGCATATCCGAGAAGTGCGCAGCTTGGCAGGATCGGATGGGGGATGATACATGTGGATCATCTCGTGCGTTGACTTTTGAGAGGAAAATTATTACAATAAGCACATGTTTGTACTGTGGCACAAACTTGTGATGCAGATGAAAACGTTGCTTTCATTGAAAAGCGTGCAGGGAGAATGGAGATTTGTATGAAGAAAATATTACATCTCATATTTGGAAGATTTTTTGTGGTTGCCATGGCAATCATTTTACAGGTGTTATGGCTGTGTGTCGTATTGTGGCAGCTCAGTTACAAGTTTACGTATGTCAATTTGCTTGTGCGTGTGATAGCAATCATTGTTGTGCTTGTAATCGTCAATAAATGGACAAATCCGGCGAATAAACTCTCGTGGACGTTTTTAATCTTATTGTCGCCGATTTTTGGACTTATGGTATATTTCTTATTTGGAAGATCCGGTCTGACCAAACATACAAGAGAGAGAATGGATGCTGTCAACCGTCAGGTGGAAGCATTGTTTCAGAGAGATAGCGCAGAGGAGAAAGGCTTAGAAAAAGAAAGCCGGTCAGCATATCTGCAGTCATCTTATATTGATAAATGGGCGGGATTTCCATTATATCAGAACACGCAGACAAAATATTACAGCTGCGGGGAAGAAATGTTCCCGGATATGTTAGAGGCACTGCGCGGTGCAAAACATTTTATATTTCTCGAGTATTTTATCATTGAAGAAGGATATATGTTCAATACGATCCTTGATATTCTTGAGGAAAAGGCAAAGGCCGGAGTGGATGTGCGCTTTATCTATGATGATGTCGGCAGCATCAATTCTATTTCTTTTGGATATTATAAAAAGCTGCAGGAGAGAGGGATTCCCTGTGTGACATTCAATCCGTTTAAACCACTGATCTCTGTGGTGATGAACAACCGCGATCACCGTAAAATTTTTGTGGTGGATGGTATATTGGATTTACAGGCGGTATCAATCTTGCCGATGAATATATCAATAAAGTCAAAAGGTTTGGATACTGGAAGGATACCGGAGTGCGGATTGAGGGAGAGGCAGTCTGGAGCCTTACGGCAATGTTTCTGGAAATGTGGAATTATATCAACCGTTCCACGGAAGATTACAGCAGATTCCTGCCGTCTGTTTACAGGGAGAAAGAATTTACCTCCGATGGCTTTGTACAGCCGTATGGTGACAGTCCGCTCGATAATGAAAACGTCGGAGAAAATATTTATCTGAATATCATAAACCGTGCGAAAAACTATGTGTATATTTTTACACCATATCTGATCATCGATCACGAAATGCTGATCTGTCTCTCAAATGCAGCAAAGAGCGGTGTGGATGTAAGGATCGTGACACCGGGTGTGCCGGATAAAAAGGCAGTATATCTTTTAACACAGTCTTATTATGAACCGCTTTTAAAGAATGGTGTGAAGATTTTTCAGTATACACCGGGATTTATCCATGCAAAATGTTTTGTCTGTGACGATGAGATCGCGACGGTCGGCAGTGTAAACCTTGACTACCGGAGTCTGTTTTTACACTTTGAATGTGGTGTATTTATGTACCGGTCTAAGGCAGTCATGCAGGTAAAGGAAGACTGCCTCAGGACATTTGAAGAGTCGGAGGAGATGGATGTTTCATTCTGCCGCAGACGAAGACTTCCGGTACGTATGGTTCAGAGCCTGATGCGTCTGTTTGCACCGTTGTTATAATATGAGAACAAATGTTCCACACCATCAGATCAGTGATATGTAATAACAGAATGTTTCATGACATCAAATCAGTGATACACCGGACTCTGTATTTTTAAGGAACAAAATATAACAGGGTGCGGCAAAAATAATCTTTATAATCTGCAGCATCGACTGTATCCGCATATACAATATTGACACTGCCGATCGGCGTTCCATTTAGAGAATAGACCGCCTTCCCGGCAGTGTTTCCTTTTTTTACTGGTGCTGTCACATTTTCCGGCAGTTTGATGCTTTTGGTAATGCCGGTAAGATCACTTCCGTCTGTTGTCATGTATTGAAAAGGTCTTTGGTAAATGATGCCTACAGAATCCGCAATGCCTTTTTCGACCGAAAGATCGTCTAACTTATCTTCGTGGCTGTCACAGTAAATCCTGCATTTCCCAAACCCATAATTCAAAAGAGTCGTGGCATCCGCAGAGCGTGACTTGATATCAGGAGCCCCATGATGACGGCGATCAGTTCCATATCATCTTTTTTGGCGGTTGCGGAAATACAGTACATGGCAGTGTTGGTAAATCCGGTTTTTAAGCCGGTGGCATACTGGTAATGTTTGATCAGCTTATTGGTGTTCGTCAGACCGAACTCCGAGGAACCTTTTGCGGTAGTGTGGGTGATATTTTCCATCCAGATTGTGCAGTAATCATGGATTTTCGGGTATTTTGTGATCAGTTCGCGCGACATCAGTGCAATGTCATTGGCGCTGGTCATATGTCCGTCGGCATCTAAACCACAGCAGTTGACGAAATTGGTGTCATTCATACCGAGTCCTTTTGCGCGTTCGTTCATCATGCGGACAAATTCTGATTCGGAACCGGCAACATGTTCTGCCATGGCAACACAGGCGTCATTGGCGCTCGCAACACTGATACATTTGATCATCGTTTCGACTGTCTGGGTTTCACCCGGTTCTAAAAACACCTGGGAACCGCCCATGCTTGCTGCATATTCGGAGACGGTCACCGTGTCATCTAAGGAAATCTGTTTGGATGAGAGTGCATCAAAAATCAGAAGCAGCGTCATAATCTTGGTGACACTTGCCGGATGCCTTGCCTCGTGGGAATTTTTTTTCGTAGACGACTGCACCGGTGGAAGCCTCCATCAAAATGGCGCTTGGTGCGGAGATATTTAAGTCTGCAGCAGGTGCAGTATCTGTCTGGGCAGCAGGAGACAGGGGGACGGTTACATTCGGAATGAAACAGGAAGATGCAGGAAGTACCGTGCCCTGCACAAGGAGATTGAGACCGAGCAGAATGGAAACCATGAATTTCAAGAATATGCCTCCGTAGGGTTCTGTTATAATTTATTTTAGATACGAAGGATGTACATTATGCATAAAAATCTTGAATTTTGCGGGAATCCACGGTAAAATCAATATTTGTGGAATGAGAGGGTATGACATAGATGGAATTAACTGTAAAACTTCAGGTGTTTGAGGGGCCGTTAGATCTGCTTTTACATCTGTTAGAAAAAAATAAAGTCAATATATATGATATTCCAATCGTGGAGATCACAAACCAGTATATGGAATATATTGCCGAAATGCGCAGACAGGACTTAAATGTGATGAGCGAATTTCTCGTGATGGCGGCGACACTGCTTGATATCAAATCAAAAATGCTGCTCCCTGCAAAAGAAAGCGAGGATGAGGAAGAAGAAGATCCGAGAGCGGAACTTGTGCAGCAGCTGTTGGAATATAAAATGTATAAATGTATGGCATATGAACTCAGGGATCGTCAGATTGATGCGGAAAAAGTATGGTTTAAAGCACCGACAATCCCGCCCGAAGTTCTTGCATATGAAGAACCGTTGATGTGAATGAACTGATGTCCGGGGTAACACTTGCGAGGCTGAATGATATTTTTCAGTCCATCATAAAGAAACAGGCGGATAAGATCGATCCGGTCCGTTCGAAGTTTGGAAGAATCGAGAAAGAGGAAGTGTCACTTTCTGATAAGATGACATATGTGGAAGAATACAGTCTGCATCACGGACATTTTTCGTTTCGGAGTCTTTTAGAAGCACAGTCCGGGAAAATGGAAGTGGTTGTGACATTTCTGGCAATATTAGAGCTGATGAAGATGGGAAAGATCGTTGTTTCCCAGGAATACACGTTTGATGATATAAAAATTGAATCAAAAATTGCAGCCTAGCTGTGTGACAGCAGAAATGAAATGGGATCTGTGTGGAATTTTTACACACCGGAATAGAGGGTTGGTATGGAAGAAAAAAAATATGAGGCAATCGTTGAGGCGATCCTGTTTACAATGGGAGAGTCTGTGGAATTAGAGCGTATAGCAAAAACACTGGAACTTGATACAGAACGGACAAAAAAGATCATAGAACATCTGATGCAGCGCTATGAGGATGATGGCGTCGGCGTTAAGATCATGGAACTGGACGGTTCTTATCAGATGTGTACGAAGGGCGAAATGTATGAATATCTGGTGAAAATCGCAAAGCAGCCGAAAAAGCATGTGCTTACCGACGTTCTGCTTGAAACCCTTTCGATCATTGCCTACAAGCAGCCGATTACAAAGGCGGAAATTGAAAAGATCAGAGGTGTTTCCTGCGATCATGCGGTAAACAAGCTGGTGGAGTACAATCTGGTATGTGAACTTGGAAGGCTGGATGCGCCGGGACGCCCGCTGCTTTTTGGCACAACGGAGGAATTCTTAAGGAGTTTTGGCGTTCAGTCAATCGATGAACTTCCCGTGTTAAGTCCGGTCCAGGTAGAAGAATTCAAACAGGAAGCGGAAGCGGAAATGCATATGAAACTGGATATCTGATCTGGTTTCGTATGCTTTTTTTTCACAAAAAATGAGCATTTTTTGCGTATTATATACATAAGGATTGATGAAATGCTTTTTTGGAGTCTGGTGTATGTGGAAAAAACTGCTGGCATGGATCCTTGTCACTGTGATCTTAACAGGATATGGGATACAGATCGTGGAGGCTTTTGATCAAAAAGAAAATGTGCGGATGGAGGAAGTGACAGAAAAGCCGGATCAAAATTCCCTGTATGCAAAAGCAGCTGTGCTTATGGATGCGGATTCCGGGCGTATCCTGTATGAAAAAAACGGGCACCAGGCGATGGCGAATGCCAGTACGACCAAAATACTGACATGTATCATTGCACTGGAAAACTGCGACCTGGACAGCGAAGTGACCGTGAGTAGCTTGCAGCGTCACAGCCGAAAGTTCATCTGGGTATGCGGGAGGGGCAGAAGTTTTATCTGAAAGATCTGCTGTACGGACTGATGTTGGAATCTTATAATGACTGCGCTGTGGCGATTGCAGAACACATTGCAGGCACGACGGGTGATTTTTGCAAAACTTATGAACGATAAAGCAGAGGAGATCGGCTGTGAGGACAGTTATTTTATCACACCGAACGGACTGGATGCCAAAAATGAAAATGGCTTTCATCACACAACAGCGGCAGATCTTTCTTTGATCATGCGGTACTGCATCAAAACATCAGAAATGGCAGAGCAATTTCTTACAATCACAAGGGAAGGACAGTATCAGTTTTCTGATATAGATGGTAAAAACAGTTACACCTGCTGTAATCATAATGCATTTTTGCAGATGATGGACGGGGCATTGTCAGGCAAGACCGGTTTTACCGGTAATGCGGGATATTGTTATGTCGGGGCATTAAAACGTGATGACAGAACTTTTATCGTTGCACTGCTTGCCTGCGGGTGGCCGAATAACAAAACATATAAGTGGGCAGATACAAAAAAACTTATGCAGTATGGAATTTCCCGGTTCCGGAAAATAAGTCTGGATGAGATTGAACTGGACGCAGGGGAATGTGCTCCGGTACAGGTGGTGGACGGACAGGGCACAAAGATCGGCGAAGAGGTAACGACAGAACTTGAAGTTGCGCCGGTGAAAGAAAATGTGGAACTATTGATCGAAAAAGACCAGGAAGTACACATGGAGTATCAATTATCCCGGAAACTTTATGCATCGGTAACGGAAGGAGATTTTATCGGTGAGATAACATACTTCTGGGAGATGAGGTTCTGGCAAAACGTGTGGTCACAGTGAAGAATACGGTAAAAAGAATCGATTTTTGCTGGTGTGTAAAAAAAACAGCAGAATTATTTCCAATGTAAAAGCCCTAAATTCCTTGTATGCAAAAAAAAACTGTCAAAAAATTAACAATTCTCTTGAAAATTTGTCACTGACCATCTATAATTTATCCTAGCGGAATTTGTTATATTTTTACATTATTCACTATGTACCATGTCAAAAGATGTGGTAACAAACTTTATAGATGGAGGGCAAAAAGGATGAATAGTAGTAATGATAGCTTGGCAATGCAGCGTATTACCAAGTTAGTCGATGAGAACAGTTTCATGGAAATCGGTTCTCTCGTAACCGCAAGAAATACAGACTTTAATCTTGCAGACACAGATACACCGTCCGATGGTGTAATTACCGGACATGGCTGGTGGATGGCAATCTGGTATTTGTATACAGCCAGAATGCAGCTGTATTAAACGGTACTATCGGAGAGATGCATGCAAAGAAGATTGCAGCCGTATATGACATGGCAATGAAAATGGGAGCACCGGTGATCGGATTTATCGATTGCGCCGGAATGCGTTTACAGGAATCTGTGGATGCGTTAAACGGATTTGGTGAGATCTACGCAAAGGAGGTTGCAGCATCCGGCGTTGTTCCGCAGATTTCCGCTATTTTCGGAAGCTGTGGCGGTGGACTTGCAGTAGTTCCTGCATTATCTGATTTCGCATTTATGGAGAGCAAAGGAAAAATGTTCATCAATTCCCCGAATGCGATCGAGGGTAACCGTATTGAAAAATGCGATACTTCTTCCGCAGAGTTCCAGAGTGAGAAAAACGGTTGTATCGATGCTGTTGGAACAGAGGATGAGATCATTGCAGAGATCCGCGAGTTAGTAAGCTCCTTCCTTTAAATAATGAAGGAGATGTATACACATCTGAGTGTCAGGATGATTTAAACCGTGCATGTGAGAACATGGCAGCCATGAAAGGCGATCCAAGATATTTATTAAGTGAGATCTCAGACGGACATGTATTCTTTGAAACAAAGAAAAACTATGCAAAAGATATGGTAACCGGATTTATCCAGTTAAACGGAATGACAGTCGGCGCTGTTGCAAACTGCTCAGAAGTTTACGATGAAGAGGGCAAAAAAGCAGAGGAGTTCTCCGGAGCTCTGACAGCAAGAGGATGCAACAAGGCAGCAGAGTTCGTTAACTTCTGTGATGCGTTCGAGATCCCGGTATTGTCTTTAACAAACGTAAAAGGTTATGCAGCTACTGTCTGTGCAGAAAAAGGACTTGCAAAAGCACTTGCACGCATGACAATGGCATTCGCTGATGCAACCTGCCCGAAAGTAAACCTGATCACCGGAAATGCAATCGGAAGCGCTTATGTGACAATGAACTCCAAAGCAATCGGAGCAGACTTTACATATGCATGGGAAGATGCAAAGATCGGTATGATGGATGGCGAGCTTGCAGCAAAGATCATGTACGCAGATGCATCTGCAGATGAACTCGCAGCAAAAGCAAAAGAATATGATGCATTACAGTCAAGTGTTATGACTGCAGCAAGACGTGGTTATGTAGATCTTATTTTAGATCCGGCAGACACCAGAAAATACCTTGTAGATGCATTTGAATTATTATACACAAAATGTGCAGGTGTACCGGACAAGAAACATGGAACAAAATAGAAAGGTGAAGTTATGAAGAAAAAATTATCTCTTATGCTTTGTCTTTGCTTTATGGTTCTGGCAATGACAGCATGTGGAACGGATCCTAAGAGCGTTGATTATTTTGGTATGAGTTATTCTGATATCCAGGATAACATGGAGCAGACAGTATCTGCGCTTGTTTCGTTTTCAGATGAAGATATACAGAGTGGTGCAGAATATTATGACTCAAACGGAATGGATGCATTTGCCCACTTACTGACATCCTGGGGTGAAACAGTTTCAGATCTGGGTTCCTATCAGGGACTTGGAGATCTTACTGTGACAAAAGCACAGAAGACTGTGACTGCAGACCAGGTTTTACATTTCTCAGACAGAGATGTAGTTGTTTCTTATGTATATGAATACAATTACGAGACAGAAGCACCGGAACTTACAGATGCAAGTGCAGATCTTGTGTATTCACTTGGCGAGAAAATGGGAAAAGCCGGTATGAATACATTGATGGGAATGGGAACCGTATTTGTAGTTCTTATCCTGATCAGTCTGATCATCAGCTGCTTTAAAGTGATTCCGTATTTACAGAACAAAAAGCAAATGCTGGTGCGAAGAAAGATGTGGCAGATCCGGTTGTAGAACAGATCGAGCAGCGTGAGGAGACATCCCAGCTTACTGATGATTTAGAACTGGTTGCAGTTATTTCTGCAGCAATCGCAGCGGCAGAAGGAACATCAGCAGATGGATTCGTAGTACGTTCTATCCATAGAAGATAGGCGAAGCAGACAAGTTATAATAAATATATGTCGTAAAAAAAGTAATGATCACAGGAGATGATTCAATGAAAAGCTATACAATTACCGTAAATGGAAATGTTTATGATGTTACTGTAGAAGAGAATGGTGCTGTAAGTGCACCGGCAGCAGCACCGAGACGTGCAGCAGCTCCGGCTCCGGCAGCAGCTCCGAAGGCAGCAGCACCGGCAGGTGGCGCAGGTAACGTAAAGATCGAAGCAGGTGCAGCAGGAAAAGTATTTAAGATCGAGTCTTCTGTTGGCGCATCTGTAAAGAAAGGTGACACAATCTTAGTTCTTGAAATCATGAAAATGGAGACACCGGTTGTTGCTACCGAAGATGGTACAGTAGCAAGCATCAACGTAAGTGTTGGTGACATGGTAGAAGCAGGTGCATTACTGGCAACTTTAAACAACTAATTTTAGGAGGATAACAATGAGTTATTTTACTGAGACAATGGGCAACCTCCTTCATCAGACTGCCTTTTTTAACCTGACATGGGGAAATTTCGTAATGATCTTAGTTGCATGTATTTTCCTGTATCTGGCGATTGCAAAAGGGTTTGAACCGTTGTTACTCGTTCCGATCGCATTTGGTATGCTTCTGGTAAACATTTATCCGGATATCTTTGCAGCTCCGGAGCAGATGAGTAACGGTGTCGGTGGTTTATTCCATTATTTTTATACCTTAGATGAATGGTCAATCCTGCCATCTTATTTTCCTTGGCGTTGGTGCGATGACCGATTTTGGACCTCTGATCGCAAACCCGATCAGCTTCCTTTTAGGAGCAGCAGCACAGTTTGGTATTTTCGGCGCATATTTCCTTGCAATCCTGATGGGATTCAATGATAAAGCAGCAGCAGCCGTTTCTATCATCGGTGGTGCAGATGGTCCTACTTCCATTTTCCTTGCTGGAAAACTTGGACAGTCCGGCCTTATGGGACCGATCGCTGTAGCAGCATATTCTTACATGGCACTGGTGCCGATCATTCAGCCGCCAATTATGAAGTTATTTACAACGAAAAAAGAACGTGCGATCAAGATGCAGAACTTACGTCCGGTATCCAAACTTGAGAAAATCTTATTCCCAATCGTGGTAACCGTTGTTGTATGTCTGATCCTTCCGACAACAGCCCCGCTCGTTGGTATGTTAATGCTCGGTAACCTGTTCCGTGAGTGTGGTGTGGTTCGTCAGTTATCTGAGACAGCATCTAATGCATTGATGTATATCGTAGTTATCTTACTTGGTACATCCGTTGGTGCATCCACAAGTGCAGAGGCTTTCTTAAATGCAACAACTTTAAAGATCGTTGCACTTGGACTGATTGCATTTATGTTTGGTACAGCAGCCGGAGTATTGTTCGGTAAATTACTTTGCTTCATTACAAAAGGCAAGATCAACCCACTCATCGGTTCTGCCGGTGTATCCGCAGTTCCTATGGCTGCGCGTGTATCACAGAAAGTTGGTGCAGAGGAAGATCCTACGAACTTTTTACTTATGCATGCAATGGGACCAAACGTTGCCGGTGTTATCGGTACAGCAGTAGCAGCCGGTGTATTCATGGCAATCTTTGGAATTTAATCAGACGGCAGAACAAAAACAGGTTCGCTGTATAAGGAGGAAAAAATGGCTGAAGTTGTTAAAAAACCTTTAAAAATAACAGAGACAGTACTGCGTGATGCACATCAGTCTCTGATCGCAACAAGAATGACAACAGAGCAGATGCTTCCAATCGTAGATAAGATGGACAAGGTTGGATACTATGCTGTTGAGTGCTGGGGAGGCGCTACTTTCGATGCATCCCTTCGTTTCTTAAAAGAGGATCCATGGGATCGTCTTCGTAAATTAAGAGATGGTTTTAAAAATACGAAATTACAGATGTTATTCCGTGGACAGAATATCTTAGGATACCGTCCATATGCTGATGATGTAGTAGAGTATTTCGTACAGAAATCCATCGCAAACGGAATTGATATCATCCGTATTTTTGACTGTCTGAATGATCTTCGCAATCTTCAGACAGCAGTAAGCGCATGTAACAAAGAAAAAGGACATGCACAGGTGGCTTTATCTTATACACTCGGTGATGCTTATACCTTAGATTACTGGACTGATATGGCAAAAAGAGTAGAGGATATGGGAGCTGACTCTGTATGTATCAAAGATATGGCAGGACTTTTAGTTCCACAGAAAGCAGACGAGCTGGTACGTGCGATCAAAGAAGTGATCGATATCCCGTTAGAGTTACATACACACTATACATCCGGTGTTGCTTCCATGACATACATGAAAGCAGTAGAGGCAGGATGTGATATCATCGATACAGCAATGTCTCCATTTGCACTTGGAACATCCCAGCCGGCTACTGAGGTTATGGTAGAGGCATTCAAGGGAACCGAGTTTGATACAGGTTTAGACCAGAACAAACTTGCTGAGATCGCTGATTACTTCCGTCCGATGAGAGAGGAAGCATTAGAGAGCGGTCTGATGAACCCGAAAGTATTAGGTGTAAACATCAAGACTTTATTATATCAGGTACCGGGTGGTATGTTATCCAACCTGATCTCCCAGTTAAAAGAGCAGGGGAAAGAGGACAAATACGAGGAAGTACTTGCAGAAGTACCGCGTGTTCGTAAAGATCTTGGTGAGCCGCCGCTTGTTACACCTTCCTCACAGATCGTTGGTACACAGGCTGTATTCAACGTATTAATGGGTGAGCGTTACAAAGTAGCGACCAAAGAGACGAAAGATGTTCTCCTTGGAAAATACGGTCAGACTGTAAAACCGTTCAATCCGGAAGTTGTTGACAAAGTATTAGGCGATGAGAAGAAGAATGCAATTACCTGTCGTCCGGCAGATCTGTTAGAGCCAGAGCTTGACAAGATTGAAGCTGAGATGAAACAGTGGAAACAGCAGGATGAAGATGTATTATCTTACGCATTGTTCCCACAGGTTGCAACTGAGTTCTTCAAATACCGTGAAGCACAGCAGAAAAAAGTAGATGCAACAATTGCAGATACAAAGAATGGTGCATATCCGGTATAATTAGAATATGATTGATGAAATGCCACGGCAGTATTTTAGGATGCTGCTGTGGCATTTTTTGTTTTGCTGAAATATTGCTTTTTACAAAGAAAAGAATTAGAATCATCCTATAAATGATAAAGGATATAAGAAAATGGAAAATTTTGAACGGAAAACGTCGCCGAAAAATGGCATAGATACAGAAAACTGGTTTATAGAAAGTTATCGCAGATATAAAGGTCATCCGATACGGATTCTGATAGCACTGTACAAAGGAAATTATCATAAATTTGTTATGGCAGTTATCTGTTTTTTATAAAGCATGCATGTGTGTGGGTACTTCCAATCATAACTGCAAATATCATCAATGATGTGACACAGAAGAATCCTGATACCGTGAGAAATATCTGGATCAGTGCAGCCCTTGAGATTGGTTTGATCGCACTTAATATACCAATGAATTATCTGTATACATCATATAAAAGCCTTGCAACACGTTACGCAGAAACAGGACTTCGTAAGGCATTGATCCGGAAACTTCAGCAGTTGTCGATCGCCTACCATGTGGAGACACAGTCTGGAAGGCTGCAGTCTAAGATTATGCGTGATGTGGAGGCGGTGGAGACACTTTCCACACAGATGTTCTTAAGCATTTTAAATATTGCACTGAATATCGGGGTTGCGCTGGTGGTCACAGCATCAAAAAGTAAGATCGTTTTTGTATTTTTTCTGTTGACAACTCCGGTTGCGGCAATCACGATGGTTTCGTTCCGCTCGGTCATGAAAAAAAGAAATACGGAATTTCGAAAAGAAATGGAAGAAACATCTGCGCGTGTGATGGAAATGGTGGAACTTGTCCCGGTGACAAGGGCACACGCATTGGAGGACGAAGAAGTACATAAGATGAGCGGACAGCTTTTTACAGTGGCGGAAAAGGGATATAAACTGGATCTGGTACAGGCATTATTTGGTTCAGTCGGATGGGCGGTATTCCAGGTGTTTCAGGTCGTCTGTCTGGCATTTACCGGCTATCTTGCGTTGCGTGGACGCATTATGGCGGGAGATATCACACTTTACCAGAGTTATTTTGCAACGGTGGTCAATCAGGTGTCTGCAATCGTTACATTGCTTCCGACAATCGCGAAAGGCATTGAATCTGTCAATTCCATTGGTGAGGTGCTCCTCTCAGAGGATGTGGAGCAGAATGAGGGGAAAAAGCAGTTAGAGGACGTAACTGGCATATTTGATTTTGAAGATGTTTCCTTTCATTATAAAAACAGTGACAAACCGGTGTTAAATCACCTGAACCTGCATGTAAAACAGGGGGAGACGATCGCATTAGTCGGGGAGTCAGGTGCAGGAAAATCGACTGTGTTAAATCTTGTGATCGGCTTTCATTTGGCGGACGGAGGGAAGGTCCTTTTAGATGGTAATGATATGAGGAAAATAGATCTGCGTACATACAGAAAACATCTTGCCGTTGTACCACAGACATCCATATTATTTTCAGGGACTATACGTGAAAACATTACTTACGGAAACGAACATGTTTCGGACGAAGAATTAGAACGTGTCATAAAGGCGGCAAATCTTACGGATCTGATGGAGAGCCTTCCAAATGGGGTTGATACCATGGTAGGAGAACATGGAGGAAAACTTTCCGGTGGACAAAGACAGCGCATTGCGATTGCGCGAGCACTGATCCGTGATCCGGAGGTGATCGTACTCGATGAGGCTACGTCTGCTTTAGACAGTATTTCTGAAAAACTGATACAGGAAGCTTTGGAAAATCTGACGAAGGGGAGGACGACATTTATTGTGGCACATCGGCTGTCAACAATTCGTGATGCAGATAAGATTGCCGTTCTTGCGGACGGACATTGTGTGGAATATGGTACGTTTGAGGAACTGATGGCACGAAAAGGTGAATTTTACAGAATGAAAATGATTCAAAGCTGACAAAAAGGAAAAGTTTTGATATAATAGAAATGTTGGTGTGCAAAGGCACATCATAAATTGCAGACGGTGTCATAAAATGACAGGAACGAGGGGTTATGGGCAGTAAGAATGATTTGAGTAATCGGATCAACGAGTCATACAGTAAATTGAGCAAGGGACAGAAACTGCTTGCCACCTATATCACAGATAACTATGATAAGGCAGTATTTTTGACGGCGGCAAAATTAGGTGAGGTGGTCGGAGTCAGCGAATCCACGGTTGTGCGCTTTGCCATGCATCTTGGATACCGGGGATATCCTGAATTTCAGAGTGCCTTAGAAGAACTGGTACGCAACAAATTAAACTCCATTCAGCGTATGGAAGTTACTTATGGCAGGATCAGCCAGTCAAAAATTTTAGAATCTGTTTTAAAGTCAGATGCGGAAAAAATCAACAGCACATTGGAAAAAATAGATCAGGCAGCATTTGAGATGGCAGTAGATACCATTTTGAATGCGAAACATATTTATATTATTGGAATCAGAAGCTGTGCGCCGCTTGCGTCGTTTATGGCATTTTATTTTACTTTGATGTTTGAAAATGTACGTCTGATACAGACGAGCAGTTCCAGTGAAATTTTTGAACAAATGGTTCGTATTGGTAAGGAAGATGTAATTATCGGAATCAGTTTTCCGAGATATTCCATGCGGACGTTAAAGGCTATGGAGTTTGCCAACAACCGCAGTGCAAAAGTGATTACATTAACAGACAGTGTGCATTCACCGATGAATTTGTATTCGTCCTGTAATCTGATCGCAGACAGTGATATGGCGTCTATTGTGGATTCACTGGTTGCACCACTCAGCGTGATCAATGCCCTGATCGTGGCACTCTGTATGAAAAAACAGAGAGATGTTGCGAAGACATTAGAAATGTTAGAAGGAATCTGGGATGAGTATCAGGTCTATGAAAATGATGAGATCAATGCGATTGACGATTCCATAAAAATGCGTTATGCAAAAATAGGAGACAGCGATTTTCATGAATAAAATCATTGTAATAGGCGGGGGACCGGCTGGAATGTTTGCTGCGATCGCCGCAGCGGAAACCGGCAGTCAGGTTATTCTGCTTGAAAAGAATGAAAAACTTGGAAAAAAACTTTTCATTACTGGAAAGGGACGATGCAATATTACCAATGCGGGAGATATGGATAATCTCTTTGCAAATGTTATGACCAATGCAAAGTTCTTATATAGCGCCTTTTATTCGTATGACAATCAAAGAGTCATTGATTTTTTTTGAGAGAAACGGACTGAGGACAAAAACAGAGCGTGGCAACCGGGTATTTCCTGTTTCGGATCATTCCTCGGATGTGATCGCAACATTGCAGAAAGTGCTGAAAGAGAAAAAAGTAAAAGTAATGCTGCATACACAGGTACAAAGTCTGCTTATGGAATCATCCGGAGAAGATGCGCCGGAAAACATTGTCACAGGCGTAAAGCTGACAGATGAAACCACAATGCCGGCAGATGCAGTGATCATTGCGACAGGTGGATTTTCCTATCAGACGACCGGCTCTACAGGGGATGGTTACCGTTTTGCAAAAGAAGCAGGACATACCGTCACGGACATCCGGCCGTCACTGGTACCGTTTCTCGCAAAAGAAGACTATGTCCGGCAGATGCAGGGACTTTCATTAAAAAATGTGGAAGTACGCATTTTAAATGGAAAAAAACTGCTGTATCAGGAGTTTGGCGAGATGCTGTTTACACACTTTGGTGTCAGCGGGCCGCTGCTTTTATCGGCGAGTGCAGCTATCAAACCGTCTCTTACGGCCGGAGAACTTTCTATGTTTATAGATTTAAAGCCGGCACTTACGGAAGAACAGTTAGATCACCGTCTGTTAAGAGAGTTTGATGAGGCGAAGAACAAGCAGTTCAAAAACTCCATTGGTGGGCTTTTCCCGGCTAAAATGATTCCGGTCATGCTGGATCTTAGCGGAATCGATCCGGAGAAAAAGGTCAATGAGATCACCAAAGAGGAACGCAGACATTTTACCGGACTGATCAAGCATTCCCGGTCACACTGTGTGGACTCCGTGATTTTAACGAAGCGATCATCACGAAGGGCGGCGTGAAAGTAAAAGAAGTCAATCCGTCTACGATGGAGTCAAAACTGGTGCCGCATTTATATTTTTGTGGAGAGGTGTTAGACCTGGATGCGATGACTGGTGGTTATAATTTACAAATTGCATGGTCCACCGGTTATCTTGCGGGAATCTCAGCGGCGCAGCCGGATGAAAGATAACAGATGATAAAGCGTTATAAATCTATGGATTGTTATGGACAAAAGAATAGGAAATAAAAAACACAGCAAAATGTAAAAGGAGAATAAAACATGAGTATGAATATTGCAATTGACGGACCGGCAGGAGCAGGAAAGAGCACGATCGCAAAGCGGCTGGCGAAAAAACTTGGATTTATCTATGTGGACACGGGAGCAATGTACCGTGCGATGGCATATTATTTTTTACAGCATAACATTGATGCAAAAGATGAAAATGCGATCGCGGCAGCATGCCCGGACGTGGATGTCACGATCACTTATGAAAACGGAGAACAGCAGGTACTTTTAAATGGAGAGAATGTAAATGGTGTGATCCGCAATGAGGAAGTTGGAAATATGGCATCTTCCACAAGCGTCTATCCGGTGGTCCGCAAAAAGCTAGTGGAACTCCAGCGTCAGCTTGCAAAGTCTGCAGATGTCATCATGGATGGAAGAGATATTGGAACGTGTGTTCTTCCGGACGCACAGGTCAAAATCTATCTGACAGCAAGTTCTGCGACACGGGCAAAGAGAAGATACGATGAGCTGACGGAAAAAGGAGTAAGCTGTGATCTTGCAGAGATCGAAAAAGATATTATTGACCGTGATTACCGTGACATGCATCGTGAAACATCACCGCTTCGTCAGGCAGAGGATGCTGTTTTGGTTGACAGTTCGGAAATGAATATTGATGAGTGGTAGATGCCATTTATCAGGTTTATTCAGAGGCAAAATAAGGAAACATAAAATATGAAGATAACATTGGCAAAAAGTGCAGGTTTCTGCTTTGGCGTAAAGCGCGCGGTCGATACCGTGTATGAGCAGCTGGAAATGAGTGCCGCAGAGAGACAGCCAATCTATACATTCGGTCCGATCATCCACAATGAAGAGGTGGTGCGTGATCTGGAAGAAAAAGGAGTGACTGTTTTAGAGAGCGTAGAAGAACTCGAAGAGAGGGCGGCGCATGGCGGAACGGTCATCATCGTGCACACGGAGTGGAAAAGGGCATATCTGAAAAAATAAAAGAACTTGGCTATACATTGGTGGACGCAACCTGCCCGTTTGTGTTAAAGATACACCGCCTTGTGGAAAAACACAGTGCCGAAGGGGCGCAGATCGTAATTATCGGGAATGAAAAGCATCCGGAAGTACAAGGAATCAAAAGCTGGTCACTTGATCCGCATACGGCTGTGATCGCAACCCCGGAAGAGGCAGAAAAATATCAGGCAAAATCTGGGAAAAAGGTATGTATTGTAGCACAAACGACATTTAATTACAATAAATTTCAAGAATTAGTTGAAATTATAAATAAAAAAGGTTATGATATAATTGTTTTAAATACAATCTGCAATGCCACCGAGGAAAGACAGACTGAGGCAGCAAAGATTGCCCGTGATGTGGACGCCATGATTGTCATAGGGGGCAGAAATAGTTCCAATACGCAGAAGTTGTTTGAAATATGTAAAAACGAATGCAACAATACTTACTATATACAAACTGTAAAAGATTTGGATATCACATGTTTTGAGTCCATCGATAGCGTAGGTATTACCGCAGGGGCTTCTACCCCAAACAAAATTATTGAGGAGGTTCAAAAGAATGTCAGAAATGAGCTTTGAACAAATGCTGGAGGAATCATTTAAAACAATAAGAAATGGAGAGGTAGTTGAAGGTACCGTTATCGATGTAAAACCTGATGAGATCGTATTGAATATCGGCTACAAATCAGACGGAATCATTACTCGTAATGAATATACGAACGAAGCTAACGTTGATTTAACAACACTGGTATCTGTCGGCGACACCATGGAAGCAAAGGTTCTTAAGGTAAATGACGGTGAGGGACAGGTATTACTCACATACAAACGTCTCGCAGCAGAAAAAGGCAGCAAGAGATTAGAAGAGGCATTTGAAAACAAAGAAGTATTAACAGCAAAAGTAGCACAGGTATTAGACGGCGGTCTCTGCGTGATCGTGGATGAAACAAGAGTATTTATCCCGGCAAGCCTTGTATCTGATAGCTATGAGAAAGATTTATCCAAGTACAAAGATCAGGATATCGAGTTCGTGATCAGCGAGTTCAATCCAAAACGCAGAAGAATCATCGGCGACAGAAAACAGCTTTTAGTTGCTAAGAAATTAGAGCAGCAGAAAGAGCTGTTTGCAAAGATCAAAGTTGGTGATGTTATGGAAGGAACTGTTAAAAATGTAACAGACTTCGGTGCATTCATTGACCTTGGCGGAGCTGACGGACTGCTTCACATCTCTGAGATGTCATGGGCAGAGTAGAGAGTCCGAAAAAAAGTATTTAATGTTGGTGATCATGTGCGTGTATTCATCAAAGATATCAACGATACAAAAAATTGCACTCAGCATGAAATTCCCGGCAGAGAATCCATGGAATGGTGCTGCAGAGAAATATGCGGTTGGAAACGTTGTAAAAGGAAAAGTGGCAAGAATGACAGATTTCGGTGCATTCGTAGAGCTTGCTCCGGGTGTTGACGCATTACTGCATGTTTCCCAGATTGCAAAAGAGCATATTGAGAAACCATCTGATGTATTAAAAGTAGGTCAGGAGATCGAAGCTAAGATCGTTGATTTCAACGAGGACGAGAAGAAGATCAGTCTTTCCATCAAAGCATTACTTGCTCCGGAGACAAATGAGTCAGAAGATGCTGATGTTGCAGATGTCGATATCGATGCAGTTGCAGCAGAAGAGAACTAAATTCCGTATACAGTAATATGGATAAAAATAGGCTTTCACGGAATGTGTAAAGCCTATTTTTGATATGGCATGAAAGTAAATCTGGTTTTACAGAACTTTTGTGCAAAAGGAAACAGGAGGAAAGTAGATTATGCTGGAAACCGATAATTATGAAAAATTTAAAAAGGACATTTTGCAGCTTGCCGGAATTGATCTGAATTCTTACAAGGAAAACAGATGCGTCGTCGTATTAATACGCTGATCACGAAGAACAACGTTAAGACGTACAATGACTATGTAGCACTGATTAAGAAAGATAAAGAAAAATTGATCAGTTCATCAATTTCCTGACAATCAATGTTTCTGAATTCTATCGTAATCCGGATCAGTGGAAGATATTAGAGGGACAGGTATTCCCGGAACTGATCAAAAAGTTTGGCAAGAACCTGAAAATCTGGAGTGCGGCATGTTCAACAGGAGATGAACCGTATTCCCTTGTCATGGCACTTTCAAGACAGGTTCCGCTTGCAAATATTAAGATCATTGCAACGGATATCGACAATCAGGTGCTTGATACGGCGAGAATGGGACTGTACAATGAAAAGAGTATTGCCTCTGTGCCGGATGATCTGAAAAAGAAGTATTTTACAAAAGTTGGTTCTTCCTATCAGATTTCAGATGAGATCAAAAAAAGGGTGGAATTTAAAAAGCATGACCTGTTAAAAGATCCCTATCCGAGTGGCTGCAATCTGATCGTCTGCCGTAATGTGGTTATTTATTTCACGGAAGAAGCAAAAGATGTGATCTATCAGAAGTTCCATAAAGCGCTTCAGCCGGGTGGTGTACTTTTCATTGGAAGTACAGAACAGATCATGAATTACAGAGAACTTGGATTTGACAGACATACATCCTTCTTCTTTGAGAAAAAGTAACAGTACATAATTAAAAACAGCTTATCAGGAAATGATAGGCTGTTTTATTATTTGGAGGTTGAAAATGAAAAAAATATATAAAAGAATATTGTCGCTTGGACTGGCTGTGGGTGTGATATTTAGCTTACAGGAAAGCGTACACATTTGTGCGCAGGAAAATACACAGACCACGGAGAGCATTTTTGCAGATTACGGTGATGAGAACGGTGGAGAAACGGATACTGCGGAGCAGATAACCGGGACGGGTGCAGAAGAAAACACGGAACAGACAACTGAGGAGACAGAAACCGGGAAAAATACGGAGCAGACAACCGAGGAGACGGAAACCGGGAAAAATAACGGAGCAGACAACATGAGACAGAGACCGGGGAAATCATGGATGCTGATGATACAGAAGAAGCGGAAGAAAGTGTCTGGATGATGTACGATGGGACAGAAGAGCCAGAGGAACCGGACGAACCGGAACTGGATGAAGGATTCATCAGGATGGCAGTGTAGCGATCAATGAAATGAATTTTCCGGATGATGAATTTCGCAAAAAAATCAAGAAATATGACACCAATAAAGATGGTCTCTTGGCAGATTCCGAAAACAGGAAGATTACAAAGCTGGAATTTGAGGAAAAAATACAAACGGAGGGAATAGAATATTTACGGTACCTGAAAAAAATTGTTTTGACAGATGGTATCTGCAGTATTATGAACAGCAGTTCGTTGGAAGAGATAGAGATATCGGATGCTTATAAAGTCGATCATTTGAGAGTTGCGTCGTTTTCTGGATGTACCGCATTAAAAAGCTTTCTATAGATGCGGGTATAGATTTGGATGCAGGAATTGATTTTACAGGATGCCAAAAATTAGAAACACTGACAATAAAAGAATATATGGGAGCAGCATTAGATCTGAGTCCTTGTATTGCACTGAAAAACTTGACATTGAAAATCTGTACGGAAAGGATAGGAGTTCAACTGCTAAACTGGATTTGAACAGCCAACAGAAGCTTTTGGAACTCTCATTGAAAGCAGTAAAACTGAGTGATGATTTTGTACTTCCCAGATCAGTTCAAAAAGTTCATGCTGAGAGGATCTCGTCAAAAAAACTGGATTTAAGTAATTATAAAAATTTAAAAGAGTTTTCGGTAGAAGGCTCCACGGAAAATTTACAATTAAACGGATGTGCGAATCTTGAAAAACTGGATATTGAAGATTATTATTTGAAAACCCTGAATTTGTCAGGATGTTCCGAACTGACTGAGTTTGATACTTTAGATCAGGATAATCTGAAAAATATAGATTTTACCGGCTGTAAAAGTCTGAAAAAGCTTCGTATCAGTCTGGAGGTTTAAAAAAGCTGAATTTACAGGAGTGTAGTAACTGAAAGAGTTAGAAGTGAATGCCGGTAAACTGACGGACTTGAAATTACCGGAAAAGATACAAAAAATAACTTTTGAAAATTTACTGCTGACTAGTCTCGATTTAAGTAAATATAACAAACTTGAGGAAGTGTATTTTGAGGGAGAGGCACCGAAACTAGAAAAAATAAAATGTGTGAATACATCGTTGAAAATTTTTGACGTGGATCGATTTGAAAAACTTGAGAAACTAAGAGAATTGGATCTGAGCAATAATAAGTATTTAAAAGAGGCTGAATTTGCCGCATATGGCTATGGAACATATGTTGATCCTGTAATTCCTAATATTGAAAGAATCAATCTCAGCGGCTGTAAAAGTCTTAAAACGTTTGCATGTCATAAGGCACCAAAATTAAAAACGGTCAACCTGACGGGATGTGTGAATATCACAGAACTGGATGTTGCATATACAGGGGTTGGAAGTGTAGACATTTCTAAATATAAAAAACTGGTTACCTATCGTTGTGCAGGAAATAACCTTACGAAACTTGATGTGACAAAAAATAAAAAGTTGCGTACATTAGACTGCCAGAAAAACAGACTGAAATATTTGGATTTGAGAAAATCTACAAATCTGACTAATATAGAGCTGAACGATAATGAACTTACCAGTTTTGATATTAGTAATATATCAGGGCTGGGATGGTATAAATTTGATAATCAGTATTATACCATTGCAAAGGGAAAAAAGATTGATCTGGCAAAATTGCCGGGATTTGATATGTCAAAGATTGGAAAAGTAACAGGAGGAACCAGAAGTGATGGAGGATATGGTTCTGTTGTTACACTGACGGATAAAAAAACAAACACGGTTTCTTATGAATATGATGTTCAGAATGGCTGGTATCAGACATTTCATATAAAATTTGAAAATCCGGATAATTTAGCCAGCATAAAAAAAGTAAAATGTACACTCAATAAAAATACTTATACATACGATGGCAAAGCGAAGAAGCCGGCTGTGACTGTTACATTGAAAGGGAAAAAATTAAGGCAAGGCACTGATTATACCGTGAAGTATAAAAATAATAAAAAAAGCGGCATTGCAACAGTGATCGTCAGTGGAAAAGGTGCATATATTGGAACAGTCACAAAAACATTTAAAATATTACCGAAAAAAACATCTTTTACGAAAAGTGTTAGCGTAAACGCCGGGGAGATAGAGCTATCCTGGGAAAAAGCAGATAGTGCCACCGGATATGAGATACGTTATAGTACTGATTCAAAGATGAAGAAAAATGTGCAGAAAAAAGTGATCACCAAAAATAAAAACACCACATTAAAAATAAAGAAACTGAAAAATAATGCGGTGTATTATGTACAGATACGAACATATAAGCTGGCAGATGGCAAAAAGGTTTATAGTGCATGGAGTAAGGTTGACCAGATCAAATTATAAATAAAAGGAATGACAGTTCACAATTTTTTCTTCCAGATAAACTGCAGTACATGCATACAATATTCTTTCTGCATTTCACTGGAAGCAACAAAATCTTCTGACAGTTCAAAATAACTTTTTTTATCTTTAAACATAAGACGGAATGCCGGTTTTTGTATTTCCTGATACTGGGGAACAAAAATGGCATTCTTTTTTTTATAGCAGGTTCCTGCGGTAGCTTTTTTTCTTCGTTCTTTTGGAATCGAGGCAGCAAGGCTTGAGGGAATGGCGAGATCTTCCTCAGGCAGATACCAGTAATTTTTATAATCAGAAAGAAAAATATTTGAGTTCCCCTGTATATAAACGGACACAGAGTGTTGTCTGGTCTGTATCGACAACCAGATGGAAATCCTCATAATGACAGGAAACACGTTTAGGAACCGGAAAAATGTTTTGCATGGAAAAGAGAATCTCCCTGCAGGGTTTGCCGTCATAGGAGACAGATTCATTGGCACAGACGGATGTCACATTAAATGCGCCCTCAAACAGCTTTACATAGGACAGTACGGAGAGAAGCTTTGGCATATCGATAACATCCTCATAATTGTGCTGCTTTAAAAGAGAGATAAGTTTTTTATCTGGATTTTTCTGACATGCCTTGTATACATCTATCAGTTCACCACCGTTATATGCGTCCTCGCGTTCTAAACCAATGAATTGCTCTACCGTTTTCTGCTTTAAATTTGGAAGGGCAAAAAGAAAACGAAAGCCTGAGATCATTTTATAGATGTCAACATATTCATAAGCGGAAAATGGTTCTGGTATTTTGTACTTCTGACATTTGTTTGTCAGGTACGGAATATCAAAACCGATTCCGTTAAACGTGATGATCGTATCAAAATTTTGCAGATAATCCAAAAATGCATGCAGTACATCCGATTCATCTGCCGGAGTTTCTGCAAAAAACTGATCGACAATAAGCAGATTTTCTTTCCGCGCAGCGCATCCGATCAGATAGAGTGATGTGCGTGCAGCTGAAAATCCGGTTGTTTCTATATCAAAAAAAAGAGAATTCTCTGTAAATATCAGTTCTGCCAGTGAATTATCTGCTGTAAAAGGCATTTCTTCGTGCCAGTGTTTCATATAAATCCTCCCTGATTTCCTTCATAATAAACTATTTTATCACATATAAAAAGAAAAAGAAAATGCCATTAATTGATGGAATTATCTCAATAATTGTGAAAACTTTGTCAAAAGGTTCTAAAAAAAATACAAGGAATAGATGGAATATGTATCATTTTGTGGTATAATCAATAGGATAAATGTTCTATGAGACATATCATAGAATAGAATACAATTAAGAGAAAGTGGGGCACGAAAAATGGGTTTAAAGACATTTAAAGGTGGCGTCCATCCTTACGAAGGCAAGGAATTAGCAAAGGATGCGCCGATTGTGGAAGTTTTACCCAAGGGCGACCTGGTGTATCCGTTATCACAGCATATCGGAGCACCTGCAAGTCCGATAGTGGCGAAAGGCGACAGAGTATTAAAGGGACAGAAAATCGCAGAAGCGGGCGGTTTTGTATCATCTCCAATTTATGCATCTGCTTCCGGTACTGTAAAAGCTATTGAACGCGTCGTGTGGCAGTTGGCGATATGGTCAATTCCATCGTGATCGAAAACGACGGAGCGTTCGAAGAGGTTTCTTATACGCCATGTGAAGATGTGACAGCTTTATCAAAAGAAGAGATCATTGGTAAAGTAAAAGAGGCCGGTGTTGTCGGCATGGGAGGTGCGGGTTTCCCGACTCATGTGAAGTTATCACCAAAAGAACCGGAAAAAATTGAGTATATCATTGCAAACTGTGCAGAGTGTGAACCATATCTGACCGCAGATTATCGGAGAATGTTAGAAAATCCGGAAGAGCTGATCGGAGGTATGAAGATCATTCTTCAGATTTTTGACAAGGCAAAGGGTGTATTCGGTATTGAGAATAACAAACCGGACTGTATTGAAAAACTGCAGGAACTTGTAAAGGATGAACCGCGTATTGAAGTATGTCCATTAGAAACAAAGTATCCGCAGGGTGGTGAGCGTCAGTTGATTTATGCTGTGACAGGACGTTCCATCAATTCCAAAATGCTTCCGGCAGATGCAGGATGCATCGTTGACAACGTTGAGACGATCATTGCCATCTACAATGCAGTTAAACTTGGCAAGCCGGTAACAAACCGTATTTCTACGATCACAGGTGATGCGGTAGAGTATCCAGGTAACTTTTTATATAATATTGGTACGAGTTATCAGGAACTTGTCGATGCGGCAGGTGGATTTAAAGTACAGCCTGAGAAGATTATTTCCGGTGGTCCGATGATGGGATTTGCCATGTTTGGATTAGACGTTCCGACCACAAAGACATCATCCTCCCTGTTATGTATGTCACAGGATGAGGTTGCTGCTGCAGAAAAGTTACAGACAGCATGTATCAACTGTGGACGCTGTGTAGAAGCATGTCCGGAGCAGTTGATTCCATCGAGACTTGCGAAGTTCTCAGATAAGGGACTTTCCGAAGAATTTGAAAAATGGCATGGCTTAGAGTGTGTTGAGTGCGGAAGCTGCAGTTTTGCATGCCCGGCTAAGAGACAGCTTGCACAGTCTATCAAGACCATGAAAAAACAGGTTCTTGCAGCAAAACGCAAAAAATAATGGAAATATGAAAAATAAATTTTTAAAACTGAAGAAAGAGGTGGATTCCTGTGAGTGATTTATATCATGTTTCATCATCACCACATGTGCGTTCTAAAGATACGACGGAAAGAATCATGCTTTATGTAATTATTGCATTGCTTCCGACAACCTTATTTGGTATTTATAACTTTGGATACAGAGCACTGATTTTAATTTTAGTAACAATCGCATCCTGTGTTGCATCAGAGTGGATCTTCAATAAGATCGTACATAAAAAACAGACGATCAATGATTTAAGTGCTGTTGTAACCGGTCTGCTTTTAGCATTAAACCTTCCGGCTACACTTCCATGGTGGGAAGCAGTACTCGGCGGTGTATTTGCAATCGTGGTTGTAAAATGTATGTTCGGCGGATTAGGACAGAACTTCATGAACCCTGCTCTGGGTGCAAGATGTTTTCTTCTGATTGCATTTGCAGCTAACATGACGAACTTTACGATCGATTCCTATACCGGAGCAACGCCGCTTGCAGCAATGAGAAATGGTGATCCGGTCAATACGATGGATATGCTGATCGGACGTACAGCCGGAACAATCGGTGAGACTTCCGCGATCGCGATTCTGATTGGTGCAATTTTCCTGATTTTAATGGGTGTTATCGATCTTAGAATCCCGGCAAGCTATATTATCACATTTATTGTTTTCATGCTTCTTTTCAGCGGACATGGTGCTGACTGGACTTATATTACAGCACAGCTCTGCGGTGGTGGTCTCATGCTTGGTGCATTCTTTATGGCTACTGATTATGTTACTTCACCGATCACACCAATGGGACAGATCATCTTTGGTATCTGCTGTGGTATCTTTACCGGACTGTTCCGTTGCTTTGGTGCAAATGCAGAAGGTGTTTCTTTTGCAATCATCTTAAGCAATATCTTAGTTCCGATGATCGAGAAATATACAGTTCCGAGAGCATTTGGTATGGTAAAAGAAGCCAAAAAGCAGGAAGGAGGCAAATAAGATGAATAAGAAGATCGTTCATGACGCATTAATTTTATTTGCTTTTACAATCGTACTTGGACTTTTACTTGGAGTTGTGTACGGTGTCACAAAACCTTCAATTGACAAGGTAAATGAAGAAAAAACACAGAATGCCTACAAACAGGTATTTACAGATGCAGATCATTTTACAGATTATGCAGATTTTGATGCAGACGCAGCACAGGCTCTGTTAGATGAAAACGGATATTCCGATGAGATCGAGACAGTAGTTGCAGCACAGGATGCATCCGAAAATACACTTGGTTATGTATTTACGGTAACCGCAAAGGACGGAAGCCAGGGATCTATCACATTCTCCGTAGGTATCCAGAATGATGGAACTGTAAATGGTTATTCCATCACATCTATTTCTGAGACACCTGGTCTTGGTATGAAGGCGCAGGAAGAAGATTTCTACGGTCAGTTTGAAAACAAAAAAGTAGATTCCTTTACCGTTGTTAAGTCAGCTCCGTCAGCCGACAACGAGATCGAAGCAATTTCAGGTTCTACCATTACATCAAAAGCGATGGCTAACGGTGTAAATGCCTGCCTGACATACTTCCAGAATGTTTTAGCGGGAGGTACAAATTAATGAACAAAAATGTAGAACGTTTATATAACGGTATTATCAAGGAGAATCCTACCTTCGTTCTGATGCTTGGTATGTGTCCGACATTGGCGGTTACTTCCTCAGCAATCAATGGACTTGGTATGGGACTTTCCACAACAGTGGTACTTATTTTATCCAATATGCTGATTTCAGCATTCCGTAAAGTGATCCCGGATGGTGTCCGTATGCCGGCATTCATCGTAATCGTTGCATCACTTGTTACCATGGTTCAGTTTATCATGCAGGCATATACACCAAGCCTTTCCGAGTCTTTAGGTGTATATATTCCTCTTATCGTAGTAAACTGTATCATCCTTGGACGTGCAGAAAGTTATGCTTCTAAGAACCCGGTAATCCCGTCTATGTTTGATGGTATTGGTATGGGACTTGGATTTACATTTGGTCTTACCTGCATCGGTTTGATCCGTGAACTTTTAGGAGCAGGTCAGATCTTCGGATTCCAGATCTTATCCTTAAAATGGTTTACACCGATCACAATTTTCGTTATGGCTCCTGGTGCATTCTTAGTATTGTCCTGTCTGGTTGCTATTATGAACATTGTAAGAGCGAAGATGGAAGCAAAAGGAAAACCGTTAGCAGAGCCTGCAGGATGCTTGAGCGGCGACTGCTCCGGCTGCAGCCAGGCTGCACACTGCAGCGGTAAAGCAACTGTAAAAGCAGATGCTGCCGGAAAAGAAGAGTAGGAGGATAGGTACAGATGAAAGAATTACTTTTGATTGCAATCGGTTCTGCGATTGTAAATAACGTTGTATTAAGTCAGTTCCTTGGTATCTGTCCGTTCTTAGGAGTTTCCAAGAAAACAGAGACAGCAGCCGGAATGGGCGGTGCAGTTGTGTTCGTTATCACGATTTCCTCGTTTGTAACAGCACTGATCTATAAATTTATTCTTGCAAACAGCTATCTGATGAGCAAGGGGATCGATCTTACTTATTTACAGACGATCGTATTTATTCTTGTTATCGCAGCATTAGTACAGTTTGTTGAGATGTTCTTAAAGAAATCAATGCCGGCATTGTATCAGAGTTTAGGTGTATACCTTCCTCTTATCACTACAAACTGTGCCGTATTAGGTGTTGCATTAACAAACGTTACAAAAGAATATGGAATCTTAGAGAGTGTTGTAAATGGTTTTGCAACTGCATTCGGATTCCTGATCGCGATCGTTCTGATGGCAGGTCTGCGTGAAAAAATTGAATACAATGATATTCCAAAACCATTTCAGGTACTGCGATCGTTCTGATCACAGCAGCTTTGATGTCTATCGCGTTTATGGGATTCTCAGGAATGATTTAGGAGGAAAAATAAGATGAACGTTACAGCAATATTAGTTGCAGCCCTTGTTGTGGGCGGCGTAGGTATCTTGATTGGATTTTTCCTTGGTATTTCCGGAGAAAAATTCAAAGTAGAAGTTGATGAGAAGGAAGTTGCCATCTTAGGCGAACTTCCAGGAAATAACTGTGGTGGTTGTGGTTATGCCGGATGTTCCGGACTTGCTGCAGCGATCGCAAAAGGTGAAGCACCAGTCAACCAGTGTCCGGTCGGCGGAGCTCCAGTTGCAGCTAAGATCGGTGCAATCATGGGTGTAGATGCAGGTGCAGGTGAGAAAAAAGTTGCTTTCGTAAAATGTGCAGGAACCTGTGACAAGACACAGAAAGATTACGAGTATACTGGTAATGAGGATTGTGCATCTATGATGTTCGTTCCAAACGGTGGACCAAAGGCATGTAACTATGGATGTTTAGGTTTTGGCTCCTGCGTAAAGGCATGTCCGTTTGATGCAATCCATATCGTAGATGGTATAGCGCTGGTTGATAAAGAAGTATGTAAGGCATGTGGTAAATGTGTGGCTGCCTGCCCGAAACACTTAATCGAGCTGGTTCCTTACTCAGCAAAACATATTGTTCAGTGTAGTTCTAAGGATGTCGGCAAGAATGTAATGAAGGCATGTTCCGTTGGATGTATCGGATGTCATCTCTGTGAGAAGAACTGTCCGAAGGATGCCGTACATGTCATTGACAATGTAGCATATATTGATCAGGAAAAATGTGTCGGATGTGGTATCTGTGCACAGAAATGTCCGAAGAAGATTATTCTTTAATTTAAGTACAATTAGAAGAACAAAAGAACAGGCTGCTCAAAGCGGTCTGTTCTTTTGTATATTATTTTATAAACATTCAAAAAAATAAGTGATAAAAAATTGTTATTAACACAAAAATATGATAAAATATCACTATAACAATATATTTTTTGTGAAAATTATACAAAGCGGGTGGACAAAATGGAACTTATTTACGCAAATGATAATTGTACCGGATGCAACAAATGTGTAAGAGATTGTCCGGTGCTGATCGCCAATGTTGCAACAGATGCAGGAAAGGTAACAGTTGACTCTGAAAAATGTATTGCATGTGGGGCATGTTTTGATGCATGTGAGCATAATGCCAGAGAATATCAGGATGACACAAAATCATTTTTTACAGCATTAGAAGCAGGAAAAAAGATTTCTGTTATTTTAGCTCCTGCATTTTTGGCAAATTATCCGCATGAGTATAAAAAGGTACTTGGATATCTGAAGAAAAAAAGGTGTAAATCATATTTACAGTGTTTCTTTCGGTGCAGATATCACGACATGGGGATATTTAAAATATATTACAGAACATCAGTTTCTGGGTGGCATTTCCCAGCCATGTCCGGCAGTTGTCAATTATGTGGAAAAATATATTCCGGAATTACTGCCGAAAATGATGCCGATTCATAGTCCGATGATGTGTATGGCAATTTACATAAAAAAATATTTAAAATGTGATGATGAACTTGCATTTATCAGTCCTTGTATCGCAAAGAAGACAGAGATTACAGATCCAAATTGCTATGGCTATGTAAAATATAATGTGACATTTAAAAAGCTTTTTGAAACGATTGGAAATAAATATCAGGGCTGTAAGGAATATGAGGACGAACTGGAATATGGCATGGGTGCTCTTTATCCGATGCCGGGTGGTTTAAGAGAAAACGTAGAACATTTCCTTGGAAAAGAACAGGTGGTAAGACAGGTAGAAGGCGAAAAGGAAGCCTATCGCTATCTGCATGAGTATTTAGAACGTATCAAAAAGAATAAGAGACAGCCGTTTATGGTCGATATTTTAAACTGCTCTAAGGGATGCATCTATGGAACAGCTACTGAGTTAGAGCGCAATACGGATGATGTTATGCTCACACTCAGTGATATGAGAAACAAAACGGCAAATGCAGGAGCAGACGCGAAAAGAGGATTGTTTGGCAAGAAGACAAAGAATGGTTCACCATGGGACGAATCCGTACCGGAGAAGGATCGTTTGGTAAATCTGATGAAAGCATTTGAAGATTTAGATATCAATGATTTTGTACGCAAATATACAACAAAAGTGTTGAGATTAAAGAGCCTGCGGAGCATGAAATGCAGGAGATTTTTGCTTCCATGAATAAGACGGATGCTGCCAGCCAGAAAATGAATTGTGAGTCCTGTGGTTATTCTTCCTGTCGCAATATGGCAAGGGCAATTTATAATGGTGTAAATGTCAAGGAAAACTGTGTACATTATGTCAAGAGTGTTGCGGAGAATGAAAAAGAAAAGATCCAGAATCTGATGGAAGAGGAACAGCAGAAACAAGAAATTCATAATCAGAAACTTGCCGATATTACAGAACAGTTTGTATCTTTGAGTGAAAATATTGATCAGCTGGGTGACGCGAATGAAACTTCGGCAAATGAGGCGACCACGCTTGCACAGCATATTCAGGAGATCTCCAATTTCTGTCAGGAGTTAAACAGTTCATTGGCAACGATGTCTGATTTTATCAATATTTATAAAGCAAGCAATGAGGATATTTCTTCCATAGCAGGGCAGACAAATCTTCTTTCCCTGAATGCTTCCATAGAGGCGGCAAGGCTGGAGAGGCTGGACGTGGATTTGCAGTAGTTGCAAGTGAGATACGTGAATTGTCCGATTCGACGAAAAAACTGATTGTAGAGAACAATGCAAAAGCAGAAGAAATCATTCCTAAGATTAATGCAAGCATTGATTCTATCAAAGATCTGATTGAAAATATCAATGAAATGAATGAGAAGGTGGCAACGATTGCAGCAACATCGGAGGAAATTTCGTCACAGACATCCTGTGTACAGAGTATGGCAGATGAACTGCGTGATGCGGTAGAAAATATTTAAGCAAATAGAATTGGTTTGCATAAAAAGCAGTAAAAAGGTGACATTACGTTTCCTGCCAATATTATATGACATAAAAAACATCCGGCAACTAAAAAAGGTCTGCCGGATGTTTTTTGATCAAATAGATTTAAAACTGATTTTGTGTAAATATTACAAGCTCCTGCATCTTTGAGGCAATAGTATCAAGGATATCTGTATTTTTATTTTCGGCTTCTAATGTTTCGTGTGCATGAGCAGTAAGCTCTTCTGAGATGGCAGAGAGTGTCTGGACGGAATCAGAAATGACCTGGTTTGCATCTTTTAACTCTGAGGTACTTACGGTCAGGTTCTGGATACCACTCTGAATGGAGAGCGTGTTTTCCTGAATCGAGGAGAAACTGTTTGCCGTGTTTTTAGCACTTTCTTTTTCCTGATTGATTCCATCGATCATTTGCTGGATGACTGTGACAACTTCGTTGATAGCTGAAGTAACATTCTGGATCAGTTCCGTGATCTTTACAGTTGCTTCTTTTGTCTGGGAAGCCATTCCGGTAATCTCTGATGCAACCACTGCAAATCCCTTCCCGGCATCTCCGGCTCTTGCAGCTTCAATACTTGCGTTTAATGCAAGCAGACTGGTCTGGGAAGTGATACCGCCGATCAGTTCCACGATAGAATGCATTTCTTCCATGTTATGGTTCAGAGTTTCTAACTTTGATGCGGCATCCACGCTGTTTTGGACAGAGGTATCTACCTGGCTGGCGAGAAGCTGCATGGAACTACTGCCTTCTGTCACGATATCTAAAGTGTGTTTCATGTTTGCATCGATCTGCTGTGTTACATCATTGACGATCACAATCTTATCCTGAATTTCCTGTGTCTGGGAACCCTGTTCCATTACGGCATTCGTTGCTTCGGCAGCACCGCTTGATACTTCCTGCATTGCATGCTGTGTGGTCTGAGCTGCAGTGCTCAATTTATCAAGCTCCTGATGGATGCTGTTGATCTTCTGATTGACGTGGTCTGATAATTCAGAGAGGTTTGCCAGCAGTTTTTCGGACTGTGACTGTGATTCCTCTGCATGCTGTATTTTCTGTGCCATATTGATATTTAATGTCTGTGATGTAAAATAAGAATAAATACCGACCATGATCATGATGACAACCTGGATCACGGCATTGTCCTGTCCGGAGTAGCCAAACTTTCCGGTCTGAGCCCCCATAATTGTAATGATGAGACTTTCGATGACTGTTCCGGTATTGATTATGAGAGAGTATTTGGCATCATTATAAACTGAGATGATTAAGATCATCGGGATAACAAATAAAAATACGAGACCGTTGGTTGCAGTGAAGATTGCAAAACTGTAAAAAACAGCGAAACCGATGGCAACAAGATGCTGGATCGCGGGTGTTTCATGTGACTTATTCCAAAAGAAAAACTCTGCAATAACCGGTCCAAAACCCAAAACTGCGAAGATAATGATATATCCCCAGGTTTGAAGTCCGGAAAGCGCCTGCAGGATACAGAAAAGTGTCATGATACTTGAATCAATCAGATGTGCATACATACAGGTTTTGTTATTTCGTTCAAGATCGCTGAAAGTGGTTTGCTTCATAAATAAAGTCTCCTCTTATATATAGTTATTCAGTAGGAATAGTGAAAAAACTTTGGTTCTATTGTACTACTTTTAAGTGGAAGATACAAGAAACTTACGCTGGGCTATTTGAAAATTCTTCTAAATAGGAAAGATAACGTTCAGACAGCTTTACTTTCGTATAAACTTCTGCATATTCCTTTGGCGGGAGTGTATCAACATAATTTTCGGGAAAATCCTTTTTGATTCCGGCAGCCTTTGCGAGATCTACGGCTTTGTTATATGCCACGGCAGCCTTTTCCTCACTGGAATAAGTGCCGACAAGATAATTGCCATTGATGTGGATCATTGTGCGATATTTTGTGATCCCTTTCACGATATGACGCAAGACACCGTGAAAACGATTGATCACAAGAATATTGGCATAGCGATAGTCGTAAGAATCTCCATTTACAACTGATAATCTCTTCCGGCAACTGCGTATGGACGGATCCCATAACGTGAAAGAATGGAATACTGCATTCCGTAATCACTGACAAAAAGATGTCCCTGCCGCTTCTGGATCTTATGGCTGGAATAATAAAAAAGATCATCAATATCAAATTTTAATTCCTCATGTTCGGAAAGAAAATAGCTGAAATATCCTTTGCGCAGATAGATCGGATTTTTAAAATAAAGTCCATTGTCCCGGAAATTAAGCAGAATGATGATTTTTCATGAGGAGAATATTTTTGTGTGAATAGACATTGTCAATGGTTATGACGGCGTCAGAAAGAGTCTGGGATGCTTCCTTATAAGCCAGATGCGCCATTTCTTCTGAAGCAAAACTTCCAAGCTGATGTGTTTGCCGGAATAATTGATGCTTGTACGATAGTAGATGGTTCCATCTTTTTTTGTGGCAGGAAAAACGCCTTTTAACATAAGAATTCTCCATTTCAAAAAATGTTATGGTGCATTAGTGAGTTGTATTCAGCATATCACGTTTCGAAGCAGGATGCAACCGGCTGCAATTTTGGTAAAATAATATTTTCATACGTTAAAGCATTGACATGAAGCAATCGTTTCCTATATAATGTTTAGAAAGTATTGGGAATCATACGAAAACGTATTGATATAATACCGAACAGTATTAGAACCCCGAAATTTGATTACGATGAATAAAAAGATAAGAGGACGAAGAAAATGGAATTAATGTATGCAAGCACAAGAGACGCAAATGAAAAAGTGACAGCATCACAGGCAATTTTAAAAGGACTGGCAAATGATGGCGGTTTATATGTACCGACTGAGATTCCGTCTTTGGATGTAAGCATGGAAGAACTTTCTAAGATGACTTATCAGGAGACTGCCTATGAAGTGCTCAAACTGTTTCTGACAGATTATACAGAGGAGGAACTGAAAAACTGTATTAATGCTGCCTATGATAGTAAGTTTGATACAGAAGAGATTGCACCGTTGGTGGATGCGGATGGTGCGTATTATCTTGAATTGTTCCATGGTCCGACGATAGCTTTTAAAGATATGGCATTATCCATTCTGCCACATCTTCTAATCACTGCTGCAAGAAAGAACAATGTCAAAAATGATATTGTGATCCTGACTGCTACTTCCGGCGATACCGGAAAAGCAGCACTGGCAGGATTTGCAGATGTAAAGGGAACGAAGATCATTGTATTTTATCCAAAGAATGGTGTCAGCCCGGTACAGGAAAAACAGATGGTAACACAGAAAGGTGATAATACCTTTGTTGTCGGTATCCACGGTAACTTTGATCAGGCACAGACCGGCGTTAAGAAAATGTTTTCAGATACAGAGCTTGCAAAGGAGATGGATGCTGCAGGATATCAGTTTTCTTCTGCAAACTCGATCAATATTGGACGTCTGGTTCCGCAGATCGCATATTATGTCTATGCATATGCAAAATTATATGCAAACGGTGTGATCGCAAAAGATGAGAAGATCAATATTGTGGTTCCTACCGGTAACTTTGGAAATATCCTGGCTGCATTTTATGCAAAAAATATGGGAATCCCGGTTGCAAAACTGATCTGTGCTTCAAATGAGAACAAAGTCCTTTATGATTTCTTCTCCACAGGCACATATGATAAGAACCGTGAATTTATGCTGACAAGTTCTCCTTCTATGGATATTCTGATCTCCAGTAATTTAGAGCGTCTGATCTACCGTATTGCCGGAGAGGATGCAGCTAAGAATGCGGCATTGATGAAAGAACTTAATACAACTGGTAAATACGAGATTACATCAGAGATGAAAGAGAAACTTGCTGACTTTTACGGCAATTATGCGAGTGAGAAAGAAACTGCGGATACCATCCGCGATCTGTATGAGAAAACCGGTTATGTGATTGATACACACACAGCAGTTGCTGCATCCGTATATCACAAGTACAAAAAAGACACAAATGATGCGGAAACAAAGACTGTGATCGCTTCCACAGCCAGCCCATTTAAATTCAGCAGAAGTGTTATGGATGCCATTGATCCAAAATATGATTCTTTATCAGAGTTTGAATTAGTGGATGAATTAAGCAAGATCGGTAACGTAAAAATCCCGCAGGCAATTGAGGAGATCCGTAGTGCTGAGGTACGTCATAAGACGGTATGCGAAGTAGAAGAGATGCCAAAGGTTGTAAAACAGTTCCTCGGAATGTAAAAAGAATAGAAAACGGCTGTGCCCAAAGGCACAGCCGTTTTTACTGTTCATAATAACAGTCACTCTATTGTTTATGATGTACCTGTTTACAGTTCATTATGAATCAACTCAAATATAAAATGTATTGTTCCGAATGAATAAACAATCGGTAACATATATGCCTCGTGTTCAAATGTGACCAGTTCATCTGTGACAACATTTGGAACATCAAGCTGCAGTTCAAGCCCCTGTTCGTTTGACATATTAACGTTGAACAGACCATTATGGAGATTTAAGAAATCTTCGAGAGAAGACTGTACATATTCGTCAAAACTGTGAAAATCTTCATCGACATAACGGGATGCAAATGCAATGCAGGTGCTTTCCGGCATATCGATATAAGTACGAATGGAAAATTTACCATTGATCTGCTGCCTGATACAATAGTTTGTCGGATATTCTTTACAAAGTTCAGGGCGAACCGGTGAAAAATCATCCCCGATAAAACGAACGAGATCGTTAAATAAGAGATGCAGGAAAGAAAGCTCTCCAGGTGAAAGCGGACGCTCAGCAATAACAAAGAAATTTTCTACAAGGTGATCTACAATATCCTTCGTTTCAGCGGACATATCTGCATCGTAAAGTTCATTCTCAGACTGATAACCGATGATGAGAGACTGGAGCTGCTCATTATTAATAACACCATCATTTAATAATGCCTGACCAAGAAGTAAGAAATTAGGATTCTGTGTCTGCAGCAGCTCCGTAACCTGAGCTTCTGTCAGATAACCTTCCCGGATGGCAAGTTCACCGAAACGTTTGTCTTCATGTGTCTGCATGATAATTACGCGGTCCACTTCACTGGCTGACATATAGCCTGCATGCATGGCAAGGGTTCCTAATTTTGGATGTTCGTTATTTGCTTCCTGCATGGCATGCATCAGCTGTTCTTTTGTGATCCCGTGTGATAATAAATAGTTTCCGAAAAATTGAGCGTACATGTCTATCTCCCTTCAAATCTTGAAGTAATAATATGTTCGATCTGATCCGCATTGATCGGTTTCTGGATAAAATCACTGGCACCTGCCTCAATGGCTTCGCGGAGCTGGGACTGCGTACCAACAGAAGAGACAATAATGATAGTAGCATCTGGATCAAAATCAGTAATCTCATGTATGACAGCATTGCCATCTTTGATCGGCATAACGATGTCAAGAAATACAAGCGAAGGGGATTCCTTTTTGTAAATATCAATAGCATCCTGTCCGTTTGCAGCCTCTAAAAATGTTGGTGTGCCAAACTGGGAGAGGATATCCTTTAACTGTTTTCTTGCTAAAATAGAATCGTCACTGATGAGAATTTTTGTGTCATCAAATTTCATGGTTTTTTGCCCCCATCTATAAGTATGTTATTTTTATTTTACACTAATCGGCGCAAGAGTTCAATGTTTCTTGACCGAAAATATGGGATTTTATGTAAAAAAACAAAACAAAACGTTCAGTTGCACCAATTTTATATTGTGTTTATAATAAAAATATGGGACAAAAAGAATGTCAAAATAAGAATTTTTATACTGGAGGTTTAAAATGAAAGTAATGCTTGTATTTGACGCAGTGATTCTGCTTTTTGGGATTTATATGGTGATATCGTCACTTCAGATGAAAAAAAAGCGGCAGGATCAATGCTATGGTGATCGCTGAGGAAGAGATGAAAAAATGTAAGGATACGGCGGGATTTATTGCATTTATTTACTGGAGAGAGGCGGTGTTTGGAGGAATCGTGGCACTGGTGGGACTGATTGGTATCATCAACGAACTCACAAATTTCTTAGGAAAACTGACGCTGCTGGAACTTGTGATTTTCCTTGGATCTTTTTTGTGGTTTCAGAACAGTTTAAAGACTGCCAGGGAAAAATTCCTGCATATTTAAGATGTTGATCAGATGGCAGTCACACAGCCATCACATAAGCCGGTTATAGTAATGAATAGAAAAAATGTCAATTTGTGGGAGAAAATGGGACGTTATGGAACGTATTTTAGTTGTAGACGATGAGGACAAGATCCGTGCGATCATTCGAAAATATGGGGAATTTGAAGGATATGAGATCGCGGAGGCACATGACGGAATGGAAGCAGTTGAAATCTGCCGGAAAGAAGATTTTGATCTGATCATACTGGATGTGATGATGCCGGAACTGGATGGCTTTTCCACCTGCCGGGAAATCCGCAAGTTCAAAGAGATCCCTGTCATTATGCTCTCGGCATGCGGCGAGGAGTATGACAAGATCCATGGATTTGAACTCGGAATCGACGATTATGTGGTAAAACCGTTTTCGCCACGTGAGCTTATGATGCGCGTAAAAGTTGTAATCAGCAGAAACAATAAAAAAGACGTACGGGGCGGACATGAGATCTTTCAGGCAGAAGTCTGGTTGTTGATTTTACCGGACGAACTGTGACTGTGGATGGCAAGCGTGTGGAAATGTCGCCAAAAGAATACGAAACTTTTGTTTTATTTAGTAAGAAACCGCAATATTGCACTTGACCGTGAAAAACTGATCACAGAGGTATGGGGGTATGATTATTATGGTGATGACAGGACCTTAGATACCCATATCAAACTTTTACGGAGCAGTCTGGGTGAATACCGCAAATTTTTAGTGACATTAAGAGGGGTGGGATACCGGTTTGAAGCATGAAAAAATCAGTATTAAATGGAGAGTATTTACCTATCTGCTTGTCTTTACCGGAATACTTCTTGTCGTGTTATGGCTGATCCAGATCTGTTATCTGGATTCATTCTACACCATGATCAAAAGCAGGGAAGCAGAGCAGGTCACGTCGGCGGTTGCAAATATACTGACCTCGGATGAGGATGATAAAGACACTCTGATCCATGACATTGCAGCGAAAAATAATATGGCAGTCTATGTGACAAATACGGATGGAGATGAGATTTGCAGCGCAGAGTATATTGTAAATTCCAGACTTGCGGATATGCCGTCGGAACAGGTACAGTATTATTATGAACAGGCAAAAGAACATGGCGGGATTTTTAAAATCGAATATGAGGCGGGATCAATCCGGAATTCTGGAGTGAAGATATGCCGGAACCAGAAGATGTGGCAGATGGACCGGATTCCACGGTTCTTTGCAGAAACGCGGACAGGAACACATCAAAAGTGTGATCTATGTAAAAATTGTAGAGTGTGACGGTCAGGAAGAGATTCTGATGGTCAATACGCAGCTTACTCCGGTGGATGCAACTGTTAATACACTGCGGATCGAACTGATATGGATCACTGTGATCATGATCCTGCTTTCACTGGGGATCGCTCTTTTAATATCCAGACAGATTTCCAAGTCACTGATCCGGATCAATGAGTCGGCGAAAGCACTTGCCAAGGGAGATTTTGATGTGCGTTTTGAGGGGAAAGATTACCGTGAGGTGGCGGAACTGTCCGACACGCTCAATGCAACGGCGAAAGAACTTGGCAAAAATGAGTCCCTGCGGCGGGAACTGATCGCAAATGTATCGCACGATCTGCGGACACCGCTTACGATGATCATTGCCTATGCAGAGGTCATGCGTGATCTTCCGGGAGAAAATACACCGGAAAATGTCCAGGTAGTGATCGATGAGGCCGGGCGCCTGACAAATCTCGTGAATGATATGCTTGATATGTCAAAACTTCAGGCTGGTGTTATGGAAAAAAATGACACAGTATACAATCTGACAGAGAGCATCGAATCTGTTTTAGAGCGCTACAATAAATTAAAAGAGCAGGATGGCTACTGTATTCATTTCGAATATGACGGAAAAGTACAGGTAAAAGCAGATGAATACAAGATTTATCAGGTAATCTACAACCTGATCAACAATGCGATCAATTATACCGGGAAAGATAAAACGGTGTGGGTACGTCAGAAAATTTCAGGGGATAAGGTGCGGATCGAAGTGACAGACAGTGGGGATGGTATTGCAAAAGAGGCACTTCCTTATGTGTGGGACCGCTATTATAAGGTGGACAAGACACATAAACGTGCTGTGATGGGAACCGGTCTGGGACTTTCCATTGTAAAAAATATACTGGAACTTCATCATGCCGGATACGGTGTGGTAAGCGAACCGGGATGCGGTTCGACGTTCTGGTTTGAACTTAAGATAGAACGATAGCGGATAAAAACGCTGACCGGCGGGTCAGCGTTTTTCCATTGGAATATATTCTTTGTGTTCTCCGATGTTTTGTAAGCAGGCCGCATAATCTTGCCGTTGATGGCAACCTCTTCAAGACGGTGGGCACTCCATCCGGCGATTCTGGCGATTGCAAAGATCGGTGTGTAAAGTTCCACCGGAAGTCCTAACATGCTGTAAGCAAAGCCACTGTAAAAATCGACGTTTGGGCTGACACCTTTATAAATCTGACGCTCGTCTGCGATAATTTTTGGTGCTAAGCGTGATACGGCATCATACAGAGCAAACTCTTTTTCATAGCCTTTTTCGGCAGACAATTTTTCTACAAAAGAACGGAAAATGCGGGCACGGGGATCTGAAAGGGAATATACAGCATGCCCCATGCCATAGATCAGACCGGCGTGATCAAAGGCTTCTTTATGTAATAAGGCTCTTAAATAACGACTGATTTCTTCCTCATCGCTCCAGTCGGAGAGATTCTCTTTCATATCCTCAAACATACGGACAACCTTGATGTTGGCACCGCCGTGTTTCGGACCTTTTAGGGAACCTAAGGAAGCAGCGATCACAGAATAGGTGTCCGTTCCGGATGACGATACCAGATGCGTGGTAAATGTGGAGTTATTTCCACCACCATGTTCCATGTGAAGGATCAGTGCGGTATCTAAAAGCTTTGCTTCTAAAGGAGTAAACTGGCTGTCCGGACGCAGAATATGCAGAATGTTTTCTGCGGTGGAATACTCAGCTTTTGGCGGATGGATAAAAAGGCTTGCACCGTCATGGTAATGTTTGTAAGCCTGATAACCGTATACCGAAAGAAGCGGGAACAGACTTATAAGCTGTAAACACTGTCTGAGTACATTCGGAAGCGAAATGTCATCCGCAAGGTCATCATAGGAATAAAGTGTGAGAACACTCCTTGCGAGTGTGTTCATCATATCTTTGCTTGGGGCTTTCATAATAATATCACGGACAAAACTGGTAGGAAGGGTACGATATTCACTGAGCATTTTCGTAAATTCCGTTAATTCCGTCCGGGCAGGAAGTTTCCCGAAAAGAAGCAGATAAGTGCATTCCTCAAAGCCAAAATGACTGTTTTCCGATGTGCCGTCGATAATATCTTTGACATTATAACCGCGGTAATAAAGCTCGCCGTCTGCCGGACGCAGCTTGCCGTCAATCATCTTTGTGGAGCATACATCAGAAATTTCTGTAAGACCGACTAAAACACCTTTACCGTTAATATCGCGGAGACCGCGTTTGACATCGTATTTTGCATAGAGAGCAGGATCAATTCTGGCACACTGCTCACTGAGCTTTGACAGATGCTGTAATTCGTGGGTGATTTCGCAGAAACGATTGGTAGTCATAAATAACCCTCCATGTTTTTTAATTCATTACTTTATAGTGATAAAGCATTTTAATCATCATATCATAAGTATTTCTTATGGCACAAGAGTTTTCTAAAAAAACTTTTCATGAAAGCCGTTTTCGGGTAAAATGAGAACAAATCATTGAATGTTATACATAAATCAGGAGGAAAAAACAGATGGATATAAAGAAACTGGCACAGGAATCGATTGCTGCAAAAGAATTTGCCTATACGCCGTATTCACATTTCAGGGTAGGAGCTGCACTTCTTACAAAGGATGGCGGGATATACCGGGGATGCAATATCGAAAATGCCGCATATACACCGACAAACTGTGCGGAGAGGACCGCTTTTTTTAAGGCTGTATCGGAAGGAAAAAAAGAATTTACTGCGATTGCGATCAATGGGGATGCCAATGACTATCTTTATCCGTGTGGAGTGTGCCGCCAGGTTATGGCAGAATTCTGTGATCCGGAAACATTTCAGGTAATCCTGGTAAATACGCCGGATGATTTTAAAATATTTACATTAGAAGAATTATTGCCGGGGGCATTCACAAAGCAGGATATTACAAAAGCTACCGGGAAAGAATTGTAAAATATATCAGTAAAACTTGACAGATGCTACGGGAAATAGGATAATTTTTGCGGATATGTTTGAAATCTGAAACAAAAGAGATAAAGGAGAAACAGACGGATGCAGGAGAGTTATGGAACAAGTCCCAGTGGAAATTTAAAAGAAGCTGTACGGGGCATCAGTAATCCGGCATTTTTGATTCTGATGTCGAACGCAGAACAGTTTGAAACACATGTAGCTGAACTTGAAGAATTATATCCGGGCGTACCAAGCATCGGAATGCATTGGAATGAGTTACCAGACCAGTGTGACGGAAAAAGGTGTCAGTGTGACAGCATTTGAGGGTGTAGAGGCTGTGACGGATGTACTAGAGCAGGCATCCATTATGCCGGTGAAATATATAAGCAGGGTGGAAAAGGCGCTGCAGAAGATAAATGCATCATCTGAGAATACTGTATGTATCGATTTTTGTACAGGAAACGATGCAGCAGTTCTTACGACTATGTACAGTATCCTTGAAAAAAAGAAAATATCACTGACCGGCGGAACCGGGGATGGTGGAAAGGTTTCCGTAAATGGCACAGTATATACAGATGCGGATGTGTTTGCATTTGTAAAAAATAATGGCGGCAAAGTCAGGGTTTACAAGGAAAATATTTATTATCCGAACCCACAGTACCGTTTTATTGCATCAAAGACAGACCGCAGCAAATACACAGTCGGCGAATTGAACGGAAAGCCGGCAAGACAGGCGTATCAGGATACGCTGGGAATCAGAGAACAGGATATTGTCAACCAGACATTTAAAAATCCGCTGGGCAAAAAGAACGGAAAGGATATCTGTATTATCTCTATCAAGGAAGTAGCAGGAAATGGTCTGTGCTGTTATCGCCAGGTCAATGATTCCGATGTACTTTATCTGCTTGAGACAAATGATTATCCTTCTATTGTCGAAGAAACAGTGCGACAGATCAAAGGAGATTTCGGAAGAATTTCCGGTATTTTTTCCATAAACTGTATTTTCCGCTATCTGTTCTTCTCCCAGGAACGTTATATGGATCAGTATTTAAAAACAATGGGAACACTTGGCATGCATGCAGGTCTGGTTGGCTTTGGAGAACACTACAACAGCCAGTTTGTAAACCAGACCATGTCCTGTGTGGTATTTGAGTAGGGGGGAAAGTGCAGATGTTTCAATTCAAAAAACAGGTAAAAGAGACCAAAGAACAGGTGCTGCAGACGGAAGAAAAATTAAATCTGCATCCGTTGATACATGTATCGGACAGCCTGCTTGACTACCATAAAAAGTTATCATTGACGGAAGTAAATTCGCTGGATGAATTACAGGAGATTCAGAATACATTTCAGACCGTTTTAGAGGAAAACAAACAGCTGAAAGAGAAGCTTGGTTCTTTTCATGAGACGTTTGAGACAGTTGGTGAGACATCCGGACAGTTTGCCGGTGTAAGGGAAGATATCACAAAAGCGGTGGAAGAGGCACAACAGAAAGTTGGCAGCTTAAAGGAGAGTTCCGGGGAAGTGCAGGAACATTTTGACGAGATCCAGCGCACATTTGAAGATTTTCAGGCTTCTGTACAGAAAATCAAGCAATGTATGGGACAGATCATTTCAATTGCCAATCAGACCAATATGCTCGCACTGAATGCGTCAATTGAGGCGGCGCGTGCAGGAGAGCAGGGAAAAGGTTTTGCTGTTGTCGCAGAGGAAGTAAAAAATCTGGCAAGTGAGATCAAAAGTCTTGTCAGTTCCGTAGATGGAAGTATTGTCGAAGTGGAACAGGATACGGAAAATTTGAATCACAGTATCACAACATCGAAAGAATCGCTCGGGAAGAGTTTAGAGAGTGCAGATGAAACCTATGAAGTGTTTGACCGCATCACAACAGCAGCCGGCGGAGCAGATAAGGTGCAGCAGGAAATCGCAAAGGTGCTTGATGATTCAAGAGAAAAATTAGCCGATGTAAACGGTTCACTTGAGCGTGAAAAAGCAGAGTATGATACGGTGTGCCTACACATAGAACGTGCAAATGATCTTGGAACCCAAAAGAGTACCATGTTTGAAAATATGGAGAATTTACTGGTGCAGATCGCTCCGATTGTAAAAGAGTTGGAACGGAAGAATTGATGACATTATTTTACAAAAACTGATTGACAAAAAAATAACATTGTGTATATTTATATTAGCGGAATTTTTTAAAAAATACCCTGATTATTTTAAAGGAAAGAGGTTAAAGAGCAATGGCAAATATTGATTTAAGCAAGTATGGCATTACCGGAGTAACAGAGATCGTTCACAATCCTTCTTACGAGATGTTATTCGAGGAAGAGACCAAAGCAGGTCTTGAGGGTTATGAGGTTGGTAAGGAAACAGAACTTGGTACAGTTAACGTTATGACTGGTATCTATACAGGACGTTCCCCGAAAGATAAATATATCGTTATGGACGAGAATTCAAAAGACACTGTATGGTGGAATTCACAGGAATATCCAAACGATAACCATCCTATGTCAGAGGAAACATGGGCAGCAGTGAAAGATCTTGCAAAGAAAGAACTTTCAAACAAGAGACTGTTCGTAGTAGATGCTTTCTGTGGAGCAAATAAAGATACACGTATGGCAGTTCGTTTCATCGTTGAGGTTGCATGGCAGGCTCATTTCGTAACAAACATGTTCATCAAGCCAACAGCAGAAGAATTTGAGAACTTTGAGCCGGACTTTATCGTATACAATGCTTCAAAAGCAAAAGTTGAGAACTACAAAGAGTTAGGTCTTAACTCAGAGACATGTGTTGCATTCAACATTACATCCAAAGAGCAGGTTATCGTCAATACATGGTACGGTGGAGAGATGAAGAAAGGTATGTTCTCTATGATGAACTACTATCTCCCACTTAAAGGCATCGCTTCCATGCACTGTTCAGCAAACGCTGATATGAACGGCGAGAATACAGCAATCTTCTTCGGACTTTCCGGAACAGGAAAGACAACACTTTCTACAGATCCGAAACGTCTCTTAATCGGTGATGATGAGCACGGCTGGGATGACAACGGTGTATTCAACTTCGAGGTGGATGCTATGCAAAGGTTATCGGTCTTGACAAAGAGTCTGAGCCGGATATCTACAATGCAATCAAACGTAACGCACTGTTAGAGAACGTTACTGTTGATGCAAACGGAAAGATTGATTTTGATGACAAGAGCGTTACAGAGAACACTCGTGTATCTTACCCAATCAACCACATTACAAATATTGTAAAACCTGTATCTTCTGCACCGGCTGCAAAGAACGTAATCTTCTTATCAGCAGATGCATTTGGAGTACTTCCTCCAGTATCTATCCTGACACCAGAGCAGACACAGTACTACTTCCTGTCTGGATTCACAGCAAAACTTGCTGGTACAGAGCGTGGAATCACAGAGCCGACACCTACATTCTCAGCTTGCTTCGGACAGGCATTCTTAGAGCTGCATCCTACAAAATATGCAGAAGAGCTTGTTAAGAAGATGGAGAAGAGCGGCGCTAAAGCATACCTTGTAAATACAGGATGGAATGGAACAGGAAAGAGAATCACAATCAAGGATACAAGAGGAATCATCGACGCTATCCTTTCTGGTGATATTCTTAAAGCTCCAACAAAGAAAATCCCAATGTTCAACTTCGAGGTTCCTACAGAGCTTCCAGGTGTAGATTCAGGTATTCTTGACCCACGTGACACATATGCAGATGCATCTGAGTGGGAGACAAAAGCAAAAGATCTTGCTGACAGATTCATCAAGAACTTTGCTAAATATGAAGGAAACGACGCTGGTAAAGCATTAGTTTCTGCAGGTCCTCAGAAATAAATCATATTGATGTGGATTTTGATCGGGTGTGACTGGTTCACACCGATTTTTAATTCATAGGAAATTACGTCCTATGAATTAAAAGCCCTCCGGGCGGGATGCGCATCTCGCGGAGTAGAAGTTAGCTGTAAACAGCACCGCTCGAGCGCGAAAGAGTCGCAAGCGACTCTTTGTTACTTTTTGTTCTAAGGATGGGGTAAGTGTTAAAATAAATGACAGGAATTTTATGGAAAAGGGGGAATGATTGTTATGCTGACATATGGAATTGACTGGGATGACGTGATCTCGGATCTGAACATCCATGCGATACAGCTTGCCAATGGGGAACATGGTTTAGATCTGAAACTGGAAGATATCAATTCATGGGAAAATGTTGGCAAGGCATCGGTTATCAAGCAGTATTATCAGGACGAACGCATTTATCGAATGCAGACTGTGACCGATGAAGCCAGAAATTTCATACATGAATTGCAGAAAAAGGGGAAAGTATATATTATCACAGCAATCGCTCCACAGTTTATGAGTCTGCGGGCAAAACAGATATTGACGGCATTTCCGGATTTCCCGGAACAGAATATTATTATGGGTTTTCAGAAGTCACTGGTTCATTTTGATGTTACCTTGGATGACGGCCCGCATAATATTTTAAAGAGTTGTGCAAAATATCCGGTTTTAATGCGGCGCCCATGGAATGAATCACTCAGTGGGATTCTTTCCGTAAACCATTATGGAGAGTTTTTACAGCTGATCGATCAGATCAAAGAATCGATGCTGTTAGATAAAAAGCCGGTTTCTTTACCGTCTGTGATAGCTTTAGTCGGTCCATCCGGTTCTGGGAAAAATGAACTTGCAAAAAGACTTGAGAGGGCAGGAACAGGCAGGATTGTTCATTCTTATACGACGGGAACAGCAGATGGAATCCATCAGAGACTTTCCGTAGAAGAATTTAAAAATAAAAAAAAAATGATTTTGTGACAGTAACTGTGTATGCTGGCAATAAATATGGAATATCAGCATCAGATATTGCCAGAATGATAAAGGATGGGGTAAGTCCGATCGTACCGCTTGATATTGGAGGCGCGATATCCATGAAACGGCTGTTTGCGACCTCGATCTTATTTTGCAGAAGCAGCCGCGAAAAGATGATTTCAAGTATTTTAGAAAAAGATATCAGTAATCAGGAGAAGATGTACCGCTTATTATCGTTGGAAAATGAAATTGACAATGAGGAACTCTGTGACTTTTCCATACGGACAGATGATATGGAGGAAGCTGTTGAACAGGTAAAGCAGCTTTTGTCAATAGAGAAAATAGATAGAAAGTAAAACAAAATTTGGCACTAATTTATAGTTGCGAAATAGGGCATATTAAAGTATAATAAGACTATCAAAAACGGCCTGGGATGTGCGACACCCTACATTTTTGAACCTACATTTACTTTTATGGGATTCTTATATTCGAAGGCAGATGTCAAGCCATCAGTACTTCGGTACGTGAGCAGTGGAAGACAGAAACCAGCGTGCGGTTACCCACCTAGCGGTCGCTAGGAGTCAAAAACGTAGGAAACGGCATTTTGGGTTTATACAAAAGATCATATGGTACAGAAGATTTTTAAAGTACAGAAGAAGTAAAGAGTACAAAAGAAAGTTTACTGTACAGAAGAATATTCGGTATACAGATGAAAAATCATTGATATACAAAGGAATATTTAAAAATACGAAGAGAAGCTGCTTTGAAATATAAGCAGCTTCTTTTATGTAATAAAATGACGGAAATCAAAGGTATTTGATACAGAAACGGAGATTAGCGTGAAAAAAAGAAATATGCCAAAAATTTCGGCAGTAATATTGGCGGTTTTAATTTGTGTGTTTGCTGGAATACTGATAGGAAAACTGAAGGAAAATTATGATCCGGAAATTTTTTCGGAAAATTATATCAGCGTTGATGAAGTAAAGCAGGAACTGATTTTTACCGTATATTCACAGGAAGAGTGGGACGAATGGTTTGAGGGCGGAAAAAAAGATTATCTGACAGGGGCAGTGCTGGATGAGCTGTTAAAAAGACTTGGAGTTTCGGAACAGATTGATTTTTCGGAAAAAAGAAAAAATGCTGCCGTTTCGCGTACAGAATGGAACCAGGTATATGCGCAGATCCTTGCGTTTCTTGATATGGAACAAAGCGTAAAAAAAGAAACACTGCTTGTGCTAAACCGTATGGAAATGGAAGATCAGACGGTTCTGGTCACGAATCAGGGAGATTTTTATACGAAACTGCAGAATACATATTTTACGGACTGGATGTCCTATGATGTTTATATAAAAGAGGATCAGTGCATTGGAATTGCACAGGTGTCAGAGCAGGAACAAACGATTGAAAATGCATATCTGAAATCCTGTCAGGATGAAAAAATCAGTTTTTTATTTGCAGGTGCCGTCTATGAAAAAGAGTTACAGGAGAGATGGATATCCTGTGAACCGGGAGTATGTGATCTGGTATTTCGGGATGGAGCGCTTACTGCAATCAAAACAAAACAGGATATCATACAGGGACAGATGTTATCCTATGATGATTCTGAGATCGAGATTGAAGATTATGGAAGAATCCACCACAATGGGAAGCTTCCGGTTTACCAGACCTATGGAGATGTGTCTGAAAAATCCATATCGGATGTCGTTTTGGGCAATATGAATGTGGCTTATGTGACTGCGGGAAAGGAAGTCTGCGCAATTCTTATTTTACAGCCGGCTGATATCAAAAATATCCGTGTTCTTCTGCTATCGGATGACGGAACAAATACCCGGAGCGATGTTTATCTGAAGTGTTCGACAAATGCCGATATAACTTGTGGTGATGAAACGAAAAGCGCCGGATCTGAGGAACTCCTTCATCCGGCAGATACACTGACGATGGCACCGGGAAAAACCTTTATCGTAAAACCGGAGTCGGAAGACGGTAAGATCTATCTGTGCAATGGAAATGGAACGGCTGTATCAAATGGTTATGCGGGGACGATTGAGGTGCGCAGCACAGAGAATGGATATACGGTTGTCAATGAACTGCCGTTAGAGGAATATCTGCATGCGGTCGTGCCGAGTGAGATGCCATCAAGCTTTTCTCCGGAAGCGCTTAAGACACAGGCGGTGTGTGCGCGCAGTTATGCCTATATGCAGCTGATGCGGGCGGATCTGGCGGCTTACGGTGCACATATCAATGACAGCACCTCCTACCAGGTTTATAACAAAGTAGAAAAGACAAAGGAATCTGTCGCCGCTGTGGATGCGACATGCGGGCAGGTGCTGACCTGGAACGGAAAAGTTGTGGAGGCATATTATTTTTCGACTTCCATGGGTTACACAGACACCGCGGAGATCTGGAATGTGGATGATCCGTCGTCCTATGGCTATCTGAAAAAAGCATGCTTAAACCAGGCGGATGCTGACATAGATTTGTCGGATGAAACTGCATTTTCCAAGTACATCAAGAGCAGTGCGGATGGATATGACAGCGATATCCGTTATTACAGGTGGTTTGCAACGGCAGATTTATCGGATAAGACAGAAACGGTGAATGAGATCTTAATGGCAAGACATTCCATTTCACCAAAAAATGTGTTATATTATGAATCTGACGGTACGACGGAGATGGATGTCGCCGCTGCCGGGAAGAAAATGGGAGCCATTACCGGAATGTCAGTGGAAGCAAGAAGCAGTTCCGGTTCGATTCTTACATTAGATCTTACTTATGAATGCGGCATTGTGAAAATAAAAACAGAGTACAACATCCGCAAGATTTTAGGCTGTATGGTGAAAAAAATTGTCTACGCAGATGCAACGGAATCAGAGAATATTACGATGCTGCCAAGTGCATTTTCAACCGTCGAGAAACAGGAAGACGGGACATATCTGCTGTCCGGCGGTGGTTATGGGCACGGACTCGGAATGAGCCAGAATGGGGCAAACGGAATGGCAAAAGCCGGTATGGGCTATCAGGATATCTTAAATTATTTTTATCAGGATATTACCGTGGAAACAATCGGAGAGATGGAAGGAAAAGAGACATTATGATCTGGAAGATTATAGGAAATGTGATGTCGTTTATGGGAAAATGTAAACGGGATAAGATCAATGCATATTCTGCGCAGTCTGCGTTTTTTATTATATTATCACTGATCCCGTTTCTTATGGTTTTCTCATCCCTGTTACAGTATACTTCCGTGACAGAGGGGACGCTTTTAAAAATCATTGAGAGAGTTATGCCGGAATACATAGCACCATTTCTTATTTCACTGATTGATGAGGTATACAACAGATCAGCAGGCATTATTTCCATTACGGCGATCGTTGCAATCTGGTCAGCAGCAAAAGGTGTGCAGTACATGACGGATGGACTCAATTCGGTCAATGATCTGGAGGAAACAAGAAATTGGCTTGTACTGCGGATGTGGGCAGTTGTGTATACGGTGATTTTTCTGGTAGCTATTGTGTTTACACTGTTAGTCATTGTTTTTGGTAATTCTCTCCAAAAACTGGCATCGCAGTATATCCCGTTACTGCGGCATGCGGTAGATCTTTTGGCACATTTTCGGGGACTTATCATGCTGGCCATGTTAATTGTTTTCTTTGATGTGATATTTACAGCACTGCCAAATAAAAAGCTGACTTTTAAAAGTCAGATTCCAGGGGCTGCGATCTGCGGTGTGGCGTGGTATATTTTTTCTATCGGTGTTTCCATCTATGTGGATTATTTTAACGGTTTTTCCATGTATGGAAGCCTGACGACGATCGCCCTCATCATGCTGTGGCTTTATTTCTGTATGTATATTATGATGATGTCGGCGGAAGTAAATGTCATTTTCAATGATAGTATCCGCAAGTGGCTGCTCAAAGAGAAAGAGAAGAAAAAAGAGAAAAAACTCTTGAACTAAATAAATTGCCTGTGCTAAAATGCAATACAGAGTGAAAATAAAAGAAAAAGGCATTGAACGTGATTAGTAGTGCACTATAATTCTTTCAGAGAGAGTGGGTCACCGGCTGAAAACCCATTTAAGACAAGGTAGGAAGCGAAGTTCGCACGGGAGCTGCATTTGTGAAATGACAGTAGCAGATGACGTCCATGCACGTTACGCATGTTAAGAGCTTTTTGTCAATATTCGTGGCAGAAAGAATCAGGGTGGTATCGCGGAATCATTCGTCCCTGGACGAATGACTCCGCGTTTTTTGTTGCTGAAACAAATCCACCACAGGAAATTGTGTCACAAAAATAATTTGTGAGACAAATATCTGAAAGAAATAATGCAGAATGGAGATTATCATGAAAGAAAAATTGCAGAAAATCAGAGAAGATGCGATCCGTCAGATCGAAGAATCCGGCGATCTGTCGAAATTGAATGATGTGCGTGTTGCGGTTCTTGGAAAAAAAGGAGAACTGACCGCAGTATTAAAGAGTATGAAGGATGTCAGCCCGGAGGAGCGCCCGTTAGTCGGACAGCTTGTCAATGAGACGAGAGAGAGCATCGAGAAGATTTTAGATGAGACAAAGAAAAAATTAGAGGCAGCGGAGTTAGATGCAAAACTGCGCAGAGAAGTCATTGATGTGACACTTCCGGCAAAGAAGAATAATGTCGGACACCGTCATCCGAACACGATTGCCTTAGAAGAGGTAGAGCGCATCTTTACCGGAATGGGTTACGAAGTGGTAGAGGGACCGGAAGTAGAGTATGATTATTATAACTTTGAGGCTCTTAATATCCCGGCAAACCATCCGGCAAAGGACGAGCAGGATACGTTCTATATCAATGACAAGATCGTGCTCCGTACACAGACATCTCCGGTACAGGTCCGTGAGATGGAAAAAGGGCATCTCCCGATCCGTATGATCGCACCGGGCCGTGTATTCCGTGCCGATGAGGTAGATGCGACACATTCTCCGTCTTTCCATCAGATCGAGGGACTTGTCGTTGATAAAAACATTACGTTTTCTGATTTAAAGGGAACACTTGCAGAATTCGCAAGACAGTTATTCGGACAGGATACCAAAGTAAAATTCCGTCCGCATCACTTCCCATTCACAGAGCCGTCTGCCGAGATGGACGTGACCTGTTTTAAATGCGGCGGGAAAGGATGCCGTTTCTGTAAGGGAGAGGGCTGGATCGAGATCTTAGGCTGTGGTATGGTACATCCGCGTGTACTGCGCATGAGCGGCATTGATCCGGAAGAATACTCAGGATTTGCGTTCGGTATCGGATTAGAGCGTATTGCACTGCTCAAATATGAGATCGATGATATGCGTCTGCTCTATGAAAATGATCAGAGATTTTTTAAATCAGTCTAGGAAAAAGATAGGAGAATATAGCATTATGAATACTTCATTAAAGTGGATCAAAGACTTAGTTCCAGGTCTTGACTGTACACCACAGGAATATATGGATGCCATGACATTATCCGGTTCTAAGGTAGAAGGATATGAGAATATGGATGAGGATCTTGATAAAATTGTGATCGGACAGGTAAAAAGCATTGAGAAACATCCGGATGCGGACAAACTTGTGATCTGCCAGGTAGATATCGGAACGGAGACAATACAGATTGTGACAGGTGCTCCGAATGTGACTGAAGGGTGCAAAGTACCGGTTGTATTAGACGGTGGAAAAGTTGCCGGAGGTCATGACGGCAGCAAGACCGAGGGCGGTATTAAGATCAAAAAAGGAAAACTGCGCGGTGTGGAGTCAAACGGTATGATGTGCTCCATCGAGGAACTTGGTTCAAACAGAGATATGTTCCCACTTGCACCGGAAAACGGTTTATATATCCTGCCGGAAGATGCTCCGGTCGGAGAGAGCGCTATCAGTTATCTTGGATAGATGACACGGTTGTGGAATATGAGATCACTTCAAACCGTGTAGACTGTTTCTCTATTTTAGGTATTGCGAGAGAGGCGGCAGCTACGTTTGGAAAAGAGTTTGTTCCTCCGGTTGTGACAGAAACAGGTAATAATGAAGATGTTAACGATTACATCAAAGTATCTGTAAAAGATGATAAGCTCTGTTCCCGTTACACCGCAAGGGTGGTAAAAAATATCAGGATCGCACCGTCGCCGGAATGGATGCAGTGCAGACTGCGTGCGCAGGGAATCCGCCCGATCAATAACATTGTAGATATCACAAACTATGTGATGGAAGAGTATGGACAGCCGATGCATGCCTATGACCTTGACACGATCGAGGACAAAGAGATCGTAGTAAGACGCGCTGCAAAGGGTGAGCAGTTTGTGACTTTAGACGGTCAGGAACGCACCTTAGATGACTCTGTATTAATGATCTGTGATGGAAAGAAAGCCATCGGTATTGCAGGTATCATGGGTGGAGAAAACTCCATGATCACGGACAATGTTAAAACAATGCTGTTTGAAGCTGCATGCTTCGATGGAACAAATATCCGTCTGTCAGGAAGAAAGATTGGTCTGCGTACAGATGCTTCCGCAAAATTTGAAAAAGGCTTAGATCCAAACACAGCGATCGAGGCAATGAACCGTGCATGCCAGCTTATAGAGGAACTTGGTGCCGGAGAAGTTGTCGGCGGCGTTGTGGATGTTTACCCGAATGTCAAAGGGGATAAACGTATTCCATTCGAGCCGGAGAAATACAACAAACTACTTGGAACGGACATTGCAAAAGAGACAATGCTGGCTTATTTCTCAAAGATCGACCTCGGCTATGATCCGGCTTCGAACGAAGTGATCGTTCCATCCTGGAGACAGGACTTAGAGTGTGACGCCGACCTTGCAGAGGAAGTGGCAAGATTCTTCGGTTATGATAAGATTCCGACCACACTGCCAAGCGGTGAGGCTACCACAGGAAAACTTACCTTCAAACTCCGCATCGAGGCAGTAGCAAGAGAGATCGCAGAGTTCTGCGGATTTTCACAGGGCATGACGTATTCCTTTGAGAGCCCGAAAGTATACGATAAATTATTACTGCCACAGGATTCACCGCTCCGCAAAGCGGTTGTGATCAGCAATCCGCTCGGAGAGGATTTCTCTATCATGAGAACGATTTCCTTAAATGGTATGCTGACATCACTTTCCACAAACTTTAACCGCAGAAATAAAAACGTGCGTCTGTATGAACTTGGAAATATTTACCTGCCAAAACAGGTACCGGTAACAGAGCTGCCGGAAGAGCGCATGCAGTTTACACTTGGTATGTACGGAGAGGGTGACTTCTTTACCATGAAGGGTGTGATCGAGGAGTTCCTTTACAAAGCAGGAATGAAGCTGAAACCGGAATATGATCCGGAAGCTGGAAAACCATTCTTACATCCGGGACGTCAGGCAAATGTTGTTTATGATGGCACTGTGATCGGTTATCTCGGTGAGGTTCATCCGACGGTTGCTGCAAATTATGCAATCAAAGAGCGCGTTTATGTTGCAGTACTTGATATGCCAGAGATCGTATCCCGCGCATCTTTCGACCACAAATATGAGGGAATCGCTAAATTCCCGGCTGCAACCAGAGACATTTCCATGGTTGTTCCGAAGAAAGTGCTTGCCGTGATATTGAGAAGATTTTTGATGAAAAAGGCGGCCAGTTCTTAGAGAAATACGATCTGTTTGATATCTATGAGGGAGCACAGATCAAACCGGGATATAAATCAATCGCATACTCCTTGTCTTTCCGTGCAAAGGATAGAAACTTAGAGGATGCCGATATCACTGGTGCAATGGATAGGATTGTAAATGCACTTGAGCGTGTCGGTGCTGAATTAAGAAAATAAAACAAAAAGCATATGCATATAAGTAGTGCCTGATCCGGTTTTCTGCCGGATCAGGTATTTGTAGTATATTGAATGAGGATTATCATGGATGTAAAAGATTTTTATTATGACCTGCCACAGGAGCTGATCGCACAGGACCCGTTAGAGGACCGTTCCAGTTCGCGGCTGATGGTATTGGATAAAAATACCGGTGAAGTGACACATCGTGTTTTTAAGGATATTACAGATTATTTAAGACCGGGAGATTGCCTTGTCATTAACAATACGAAAGTAATTCCTGCAAGACTGTACGGAGTAAAAGAGGGCACAGAGGCAAAGATCGAGATCCTTCTGTTGAAACGTAAGGAAAATGATATCTGGGAAACCCTTGTAAAACCGGGCAAAAAATGTAAAGTCGGAACAAAGATCAGTTTTGGCGATGGACTTCTGACCGGTGAGGTCATTGATATCGTGGAAGAGGGGAACCGTCTGATCCAGTTCCACTATGATGGAATTTTTGAGGAGATTTTAGACCAGCTTGGACAGATGCCGCTGCCGCCTTATATCACACATCAGCTTCAGGATAAAAACCGTTACCAGACGGTATATGCAAAGTATGATGGCTCTGCCGCTGCACCGACAGCGGGACTCCATTTTACACCGGAATTATTAAAAAAAGTAAAGGAAATGGGTGTGGAGATCGCAGAGGTGACACTTCATGTAGGGCTTGGTACATTCCGCCCGGTCAAGGAGACGGATGTATTAAAACACCATATGCATTCGGAATTTTACCGGATCGAACAGTCCGAGGCAGATAAGATCAACCATGCAAAAGAGACCGGACATCGTGTCATTGCGGTAGGAACGACCAGCACGCGTACTTTAGAGGCGGCATCGGACGAGAACGGTTTCCTGCGCGAGACAAGCGGATGGACAGAGATCTTTATTTATCCGGGTTACAGGTTTAAAGTCATTGATTCCCTGATTACCAATTTCCATTTGCCGGAATCCACACTGGTAATGTTAGTTTCAGCACTGGCAGGACGGGAACATGTGTTAAACGCATATGAAATTGCCGTGCAGGAGAAATATCGTTTCTTTAGCTTTGGGGATGCAATGCTGATAACGGATACAACAGTTTAAATGATCTGAAAAGATGCAACAGACAGCATGATTTACGGGCAAAATGATTGCTTGAAAAAATCACGAAAGAGAAGGAAAATTACGGAATGGAAGAGAAAAGACATCATAAGCGTTTAAAACTCGACGTTTCCATCCAGTTAGAACGTCTGACAGAAGATGGAACGACGACATATGATTACACGCAGGTTGTAATTACGGATGTTTCGCGTGGCGGAATCGGCTTCCAGTCCGACGAACCTTTGGAAGTGGGGGGATATTATAATACCAGAATCCAGATATGGACGAAAGAGGTGATCGATGCAGTCATCGAGATCGTGCGTAAGCAGAAAATGGAAGATGGAACCGACAAATATGGGGCAACTTTTATTGGAATGTCGGATACAGATGCAATAAAAATAGATATTTATCAGGTGTTTCGTGAAGCATAAAAGTATAAGAGATGAAGTATGCTTTTGATGACAGGATAAATGCAAAAAATCGAAGAGAGCCAGATAGGTCACATCCTAAAATAAAGATGATCTGTCTGGCTCTTTTTATGTCTGTCATTCTTCGTCCATAAGCTATCATTTATGAAAGCATAGGTATACGAATAAATTATTTGTAAGTCATAAAATTAATTATGCTTCATAAGAACTTACGGTAATTGTATAATCGCTTGTACCTTCCACATAAGTGGTTCCATCAGAGCCTTTGACGGTAACGGTGTTGCCATCCTCATCTGTAATGGTTCCCTTGCAGGTTAAAGAGGAGAGAGTGCTGTCCCCATCAACGATCCAGGTAGAACTGCTGTCAATGGTCAGATTTGCATAACCGTCTCCGCCATTTCCGGCATTGCTTTCATCCTGGATAAAACTTCCGGTCCAGGTACTTTTATTTTCAAGGGAAACGTCAAGCTGGCTGATGCTGTCCCAGATGATCTCCGTAAAAACTGGACGAATCGCCATCGGTACTGTCGGAGGAAGTGCGGTCTAATGTGATATCTTTTAAAGTAACGTTTGCGCCATTTGAAACAAGAACCGCATTTTCATCGGATCCGGTGGAAGAGAAAGTCTCATCGGAAACTTCGGTATCTTCCGTATATTCGGTTACGGTATTGTAAGATTCCGGCTGGGAGGAAGTGCTGCCTCCCGGAGCGCCTCCGCCTGGAGTGTTACCTCCCGGCTGACGCCGGCGTTGTCAGAGATCGTTACAGTTGCAGCGTTACCATCATCATCTAAGGTGATCGTTACCATAGTACCTTCTGATAAAGCGGAAAGTGTTGTTTCTTTTCCATCTTTGTCATAATAGATGATAGAGTCGGTCAGATTGATCGTCTCAGTTGTCATATTACTCATATCCGGGGCACCGCTGTTGCCGGAAGGGGCAGAATTGTTGTCTCCACTAGGCGGATTGCCAGGGGTTTCGGTGGAATCTGCGCCATCAGAGTCAGGTTTGCCAGGTGCCTCTGTTGAATCGTTGTTGTCAGAGTTCCCGTTGCCTGCTGGGGCACCACCGTTGTTATCGCTCGGTGGATTGCCCGGTGCTTCGCCCTGACCGCCGCCCGGCATGGCTGCAACTGTGATCGTGCTGTCGGTAATTTCGGAAATCATTCCGGTTACCGTGTTTTCATCTGATTTTGCATCAGTGTCCTCCGTAGATGTTTCCACTGTGCTTTCTACAGAAGAAGAGGTATTTGTGTTATTACCTGTACTATTGTTTGTGCTGCCGCATCCGGAAAAAATCAGTGTTCCTGCCAATGTGATACATAATAATGCTTTTTGATATTTCATAATGTTTGTCACTCCTTTTTTGTTGATAGCTGTATTCTATCGGGGGAATGTGACGGTTAGATGAAGCCGGGTTGGAAGTTGCGTGAATTTACAGAGAAGTCTGTGTGGAATAGAAAAATTGGACGAAAAATGTGATTTTAAAAAATTTTTTTTAAATTTATGAAATTTACTATTGTAGATTTTTGAAAAGTGTGCTAAACTATATTTGTATCCATGAACTAGTTTATAATGTAAACAGTTCAACTCAAGAGGCTGTATTCCTGATTAACGTCGGGATACAGCTTTTTGATTGTCTGGAGTATGGGCTTTTGCTGTTTTACAAAGAGCAGAAAAACGCCGTACGGTCATTCTGAATCTGACCATACGGCGTTTTTTCTATCTTTCATAAATCGTATAATGATGTTTCTTAAGCAGTGCAACCGCCAGCGCTAATGATTCCCCGTCATACATTTCAAGTCTCAAAACACCGCCTTCAAACTCACGGTTATGAATGATCCCGATATTTTTAATACTTAAATTATTGCTCGCAAGGATCGTTGCGACGGTGGCGATCCCACCGGTCTCATCGATCAGGTCTAAATACAGTTCGTAAACATTCTTCAAAGCACCTTTTGCCGTGATCGTGATGGAATCACGGTAATCTTTGGCTGCAGTAAAGGCATCTAACAGTGCAGGGGAATCTGCATCTGCAATGTTCGTGCGCATTACCTCTAATGTATGGATATAGTTGTCCAATAATTTTAAAATCTGTTCCTGATTGGATAAACAGATATTTTCCCACATGACAGGAGAAGAAGATGCGATACGCGTGATATCTTTAAAACCTCCGGCTGCGATGGTTTTCATGATCTCATTTTCATCGTCCGATTCCTGCACCAGGTTGACAAGGCTGTATGCGATCACATGCGGCAGATGACTGATCGCTGCGGTCGCATAATCGTGCTGCTCATAACCTAAAACCAGAGGAATTGCGCCGAGAGAGCGCACCAGCCCGGTCAGTTCTTCCACAGCAGGGGAAGGACTCTTTGTGGTCGGTGTGATAATATAGTAAGCATTTTCCAAAAGCGTCTCTGAAGCATTAGAAAGACCGGTCTTCTCAGAACCCGCCATCGGATGACCGCCGATAAAATTGGCTTCAAGACCGAGTCTTATCACTTCTCTGTGGATCTCCGTCTTGACACTGCCGACATCCGTGATGATGCAGTCCGGAGAAATTACATCTTTCAACTGCTGCAGATATTCAATATTTTTCCTGGTCGGCGTGCACAGAAAAATGTAATCGCAGTCTGCGAAATCCTTCAGTTCACATGGTGTATTGTTTATGATCAAATGTTCTTTATAAGCTTCGGCAACTGTTTCTGCATGGTGTGCAGTTGCAATCATTGTAAGTTCCGGATGAAGTGCATGCAGTTTTTTTGCAATGGAACCGCCGATGAGTCCGAGTCCGATAAAGCCTATTTTCTGAAGTGACATATATGGAAATCCCCCTGTTAGATGTTAAAGTTCTGTTCTCATAATTCTTTACCTATCATAGACATAAATTGCAAGAAAGTCAACACGTTAAAGTATAAAAGTGCATATTGCATGAAAAAATAATCAAAGTATGGATGAAATGTGAACACTATGTAAACATTCCATGCAAATGGTTATAAATTATTTAAAATGCATACATAATATATAAACAAATTTCGAGTAATATAAAAATAGTTAGTAAATATGAATAAATAAGTTGTAATAAACGTGTAAATTTAGTAAAATATAACCATACAGCGAATGCCGTTTCAGAGGTATCGACTAAAAAATATGTATTGGAGGATTTGCTATGAACGTTTACACAACTGACAAGATTCGTAATGTGGTTCTGCTTGGACATGGTGGATGTGGTAAAACAAGTCTCGCCGAGGCGATGGCTTATCTTGCGGGGATGACAACACGCATGGGAAAAGTTACCGATGGTAACACGATCAGCGATTATGACAAAGAAGAAATCAAACGTCATTTTTCCATCAACACAACTGTGATACCGATTGTCTGGGGTGATACCAAGATCAATATCCTTGATACACCTGGTTATTTTGATTTTGTAGGGGAGGTAGAAGAAGCAGTCAGTGCTGCGGATGCAGCAATTATCGTAGTATCCGGTAAGGCTGGCATTGAAGTCGGCACAAAGAAGGCATGGGAGTTATGTGAGACATACAAACTGCCGCGTATGGTATTTGTTACAGATATGGATATCGATGAAGCAAGTTACCGGCAGGTCGTAGAAGATTTACAGCAGCTATACGGCAAGCGGATCGCACCTTTCCATCTTCCGATCCGTGAAAACGGACAGTTCGTCGGTTATGTCAATGTATTACAGCAGCGGGCAAAACGCTGGAAAGATAACGGCGAAGTGGAAAAGGTAGAAGTGCCGGAGTATTCCAAAGAGAATCTTGGTATCTGCAGGGAAGCATTGATGGAGGCTGTTGCGGAGACGAGTGAAGAATTTATGGATCGTTATTTTGGAGGGGAAGAGTTCTCCGAGGATGAGATCCGCCAGGCACTCCGTGTCAATGTATCCGATGGAAGCATCGTTCCGGTGCTGATGGGTTCGAATGTTCTTGCACGCGGCATGTATACACTGATGGTCGACATTGTAAAATATCTTCCGAGTCCGGAAAAACGTTCCTGCACCGGAATCAATGCAAAGTCCAACGAGGTATACAATGCAGACTATGATTTTGCAAAACCAAAATCAGCTTATATTTTCAAAACGATTGCAGACCCGTTTATTGGGAAATATTCATTGATCAAAGTTAATTCGGGAGTTATCAAAACAGATGATCTTCTTTACAACCAGCATAAAGATACAGAGGAAAAAATCGGAAAGATCTATGTACTCTGTGGCAATAAGCCGGAGGAAGTAAAGGAACTGCATGCGGGAGATATCGGAGCGTTAGCGAAGCTGACTAAAGCAGCTACCACAGATTCCCTCTCTACCAAAGCGAACCCGATCCTGTATATAAGAACACAGATCTCCACACCATATACTTATAAACGTTATAAGGCAGTCAACAAAGGAGATGAAGATAAGATCTCGCAGGCATTGCAAAAGCTGATGCTCGAAGATCTTACATTAAAAACAGTCAATGACAGTGAAAATGGCCAGACATTACTTTACGGTATGGGAGACCAGCACCTTGATGTTGTGGCAAGCAAACTGTTAGAGAGATACAAAGTTCAGATTGAACTGAAAAAACCAAAAGTAGCATTCCGGGAGACCATTCGTAAGAAAGCGGATGTGGAATACAAGTACAAAAAACAGTCCGGCGGTCATGGACAGTACGGTCACGTTAAGATGACCTTTGAACCTTCCGGGGATCTTGAAACACCATATGTATTTGAACAATGCGTTGTCGGCGGAGCAGTTCCAAAAAACTTCTTCCCGGCGGTGGAAAAAGGAATCCAGGAAGGAGTTGTGAAAGGACCGATGGCAGCTTATCCTGTGGTAGGAGTAAAGGCAGTATTATATGATGGATCCTATCATCCGGTAGACTCTTCTGAGATGGCATTTAAGGTTGCGGCTCTTCAGGCATTCAAAAAAGGCATTATGGAAGCATCACCGATTCTGTTAGAGCCGATCGCATCCTTAAAAGTTGTTGTACCTGACAAATACACAGGTGACATTATGGGAGACTTAAACAAACGCCGTGGACGTGTACTTGGAATGAATCCGACGGAACACGGTTATCAGGAGATCGTAGCTGATATTCCTTACATGGAATTATATGGATACAACACAGATTTACGATCCATGACCGGTGGAAGCGGAACATTTTCCTATGAGTTTGCAAGATATGAGCAGACACCTTCTGATATCCAGGAAAAGGAGATCGCAGAGAGGGCAGGCAAACTTGATAATACGGATAATTCATAAAACAGTTTCTGAAAGAAACAGTTCTTCCCGAAAGCAGGATAAAAACACAGACTGGATGTAACATTTTCCGGTGTGTGTAATTAAAAAGAAAACGGGGAGGAATGGATATGCGGTATGGCAGAAAAATTTGCAAAGAACTATTTGTAATTTTATATGTATTTATTTTTCTTGTAAGCGATCCGAAACTGGTTCGTGCCTGCAGTATGATCATCCTCCCTGATACTTCAAAGGAAACCATTACCAGTGATAATGTTACATTTGATTTTTTTGATACACAGGATCCGTCAGAGTATCACATTGTATATGAGGTAAATGGCGGTATTAACAGCAGCAATAATCAAAAAACAATCCAAAAAGAAGAACTTCCTTTTACACTGGACGTGCCGGTTAAAATGGGTTACAATTTTGCTGGCTGGTATGCAGACTGCAGCTATTCCAGAAAAGTTACGAAAATAGATGAAGATAGTCCGGCGAATATGGTTCTTTTTGCAAAATGGACAAAAAATATTGACAATCATTATAATGTGGAAATGTATTCTTATCAGACAGGCACGATTCGTGACAACAGTCAGAAAGAGTTAAAGGAATGTTCCTATACTTTTTTTGGATGATCTTTCTATTCCGGGAATGCCTTCTACCAGGGAAAAAGACTATAAGGATAATCTGATCAGCAGTTCCAGCCAGTGTATGCAGGGACTTTGTTTCACACCGGATTATATTCTTATTACTGCATATTCGGAAGATCGCAAAAATCTTGGATCACTGATGGTGTTTGATCGTGAGAGCGGCGAATATCTGGTAACACTTGGCATGAAAAAAGAAAGTCATCTTGGCGGTATTGCTTTTGATGGCGAGAATGTCTGGATCTGCCATTCAAATTCCAATACCTTAGAGCGTATTTCCTATGAATATATTACAAAAATCGCACAGGATGTGCCGGAATATTGCATTGATGCATCGGCATTGTCAGACGAATACCGCCTGAAAAATACACCATCCTGCATTACCTGCTACGGTGGCAGACTCTGGGTTGCTACACACACCAGATTTTTTGATTCCGAGATGTATTCATACAGCTATGATAAAAAAGAAGATAAGCTGACGGCAGTCAGCAACTATAATCTTCCGAGTAAAGTGCAGGGAGTGGCATTCGATGATAATGGATCAATTTATTTAAGCACTTCCTATGGAAGAAATAATTCTTCTTATTTAAAAGTTTATTCTTCTCTTCTTTCATTGGACAAAAAACCAAATGAACCGAAGGTAAAAGTGGAGATGCCACCTTGTTCGGAAGAAGTTGCTATTGCAGATGGTACGGTGTTTGTTTTATTTGAATCGGCAAGTGCAAAATATTTTGAGGGTACAGATGGTATGGGAAAGAGTCCGGCGCCGATCGATAAATTATTAGAGGTAAGTGTAGCTTCCATCTGGTAGACTTGAGAAAATGTTAAGAAATCATAAATAAATATGCAGATACAAAAGGGGTGGAGTGTTCCATCCCTTTTATTAGTTAATTTTGCTTCCGGTCTTTCATGAGCCGGATAATTTTATCGGCCTTCTCAGATTCCTCTTTTGACATGTTTTGTTTTAGCAGGGTGACAAGCAGCTCTGTTTCGGGGTCTGTGAACTGGATATTATTTGTTTTTGCTGCATTCATGGTGCCAAGAAGAAACGGCATCATATCTTTAATGTTTGTTGGTTTTTCTTTTGATGCAAAATTCATTAAAAATTGCAGTTTTTCCGGGGACATATTTTTTAACCCCGGATTATTCCAGAAATCATTTTCCATCACTATTTATTCCTTTCAAAAATGTAATGCTTTGTTTTGGCAGTTTTCTTACAATATATTATGCAAAAATGGTCTCATAGGTTTCCATCATAGAGATCATATTTGTGATCATATCAAGTGTTTCAAGCTCTTTGTCTGTACAGAATTTCCGAAGGTCATTTAACATGGCAAGAGTAGAATTTTCATCCTCACTGACAGAGCACATGGACATGACTTTATCCTCCTGGTTGAATACCTGGATCGTATTCTGTAATTCCATATATTTGATCAGAATAGCAAATTGCTTTTTCTGGTCACCTTTCATATAGGGAATCGCAGTTTTTAACATTTGCAATTCACGGGTCTGTGTCATATTATCAAAGGGCGTAAATGAATTTGGTTCCATAAAGATGCCTTTTTTTCTTTTAGTTTATGAACCCGGAAAATAGATTATGCCAGATATCACATGGATGAGGGGACAGTTTTAGTGACGGTATCAGGCAGTCGGCATAAAATAAAACGGGAGGAGGAATCAAATATGCTGATTATTGATGGAAACAGTGTTTATGAGATAGATGAGGAATGTGCCAGAAAAAAGAAAGTGCCAAAGGAATGTGGAATCTACGAGAAGATGATGCAGCAGCAGAATCGGGAAAAAGACCGTGAGTATGCTGCACGGGATCAGAACACAAAGCGTCCGTAAATTCTGCTGACATATAAAAACGTCTCTTCCATAACAGGCAGAGACGTTTTTCTTTATAAATCTTATAGGGCGGCCGGAATATCCGACCGCCATTTCAGAACAGATGATCTGACTAGCAGAAACCACATCCATTGTTTCCGCCGCATCCACCACAGCAGAAGAGAAGCAGGATGATCCAAAGACAATCATTGTTGCCTCCACATCCATTGTTTCCACCGCAGAAACCACCATTGCCGCCACAGCAGCATAATAAGATGATGATCCAGAGAATGGAATTGCATCCTCCCTCGTTACAGGAACATCCACCACCACAGTTTGTTGCAGCTAAATCACTCATATAAAACCTCCAGGTTTTTCTTACACTGTATCTTATGTGAGCGCAGAATAAGTGTTACAGATTTGAATAAATTTTTTTGAATATATGATTATGTATACTTATAATTTCAGGTTATAGAAAATATAAAATTTTATGCCTTGACAAATAAGAGAAGAAATGTATAGAATATAGAAAAAGTATAATTGTATACAATTATGCATGAAAAAAATATTCACTCTAAAAGTAAAAATATGCATTCATGGCATAGGTGTCAATGGCACAAGTGCCATGACAGAAAGAAGGATTTACGTTATGAGAGAAGTTGTAATGAATAAGAAAACGAATCTGCTGCAGCTTGAAGAGCATTTTTATCAGTTGGCAGATGTAAAGGAACCAAATGTATTCCACAATCTGTTTCCGTATGATGAGATCCCGAAGATCGCATTCAACGATCGAATTGTTCCGCATAATATGCCGGAAAATATCTGGATCACAGATACGACATTTCGTGACGGTCAGCAGTCAAGGGCACCGTATACCACAGAGCAGATCGTGACGATCTACGATTATCTGCACCGCCTGGGCGGCCCAAAAGGTCTGATCCGCCAGAGTGAATTCTTTTTATATAGTAAAAAAGACAGAGATGCTGTTTACAAATGCCTGGAACGTGGTTATAAATTTCCGGAAGTTACCAGCTGGATCCGTGCAAGCAAACAGGATTTCCAGTTAGTAAAAGATATCGGTCTGCGTGAAACAGGTATTCTGGTAAGCTGCTCTGACTACCATATTTTCTATAAGATGAAAATGACAAGAAGAGAGGTTATGAATCTTTACTTAAGTGTCATCCGTGAGTGCTTAGAGACAGGTATCAGTCCACGTTGCCACTTGGAAGATATCACGAGATCTGATATTTACGGCTTTGTCATCCCGTTCTGTGTAGAACTTATGAAACTGATGGATGAATATAAGATTCCGATCAAGATCCGTGCCTGCGATACTATGGGTTATGGCGTTAACTTCCCGGGTGCCGTGATTCCGCGAAGCGTGCCGGGTATCATCTACGGTCTGACCACACATGCAGGTGTGCCTTCTGAACTGATCGAGTGGCATGGCCACAACGATTTCTACAAGGCAGTTAACAACTCCACGACCGCATGGCTTTACGGTGCAAGCGGAGTCAACTGTTCCCTGTTTGGAATCGGAGAGCGTACCGGTAACACACCGCTTGAGGCAATGGTATTTGAATATGCACAGTTGAAGGGAACACTCGATGGCATGGACACTACCGTGATCACAGAACTGGCAGAGTATTTTGAGAAAGAATTAGGCTATGTACAGCCGAGCCGTACCCCGTTTGTCGGCAGCAACTTCAATGTCACAAGAGCCGGGATCCATGCGGACGGACTTCTCAAAAATGAGGAGATTTACAATATTTTTGATACCGGAAAATTTTTAAACAGACCACCATTAGTATCTGTTTCCAACACATCCGGTCTTGCCGGAATCGCTCTCTGGATCAACTCTTATTACCATCTTCCGAAAGATAAGAGCGTAGACAAAAACTCAGAGCTTGTGAAAAAAGTAAAAGTATGGGTAGATAAACAGTACGAGGATGGACGTGTTACGGTATTGACCGATAAAGAATTAGTGGAAGAAATTGAAAAATGCTGCAAGGAATTAAATGTAACAATAGGAGCATGAGGTGTCATATATGGGAGAGGATAATTATTCCTTAAGTTCCCGTGTGTTTCATACGATCCGTGAAAATATTTTGTCCGGAAAATATGCGACAGACGAGGAGTTAAAGGAAAAAAAATATTGGTGAGGAGTTAGGTGTCAGCCGTACTCCGGTGCGTGAGGCACTCCGCCAGCTTGAACTTGAGGGACTGGTTACCATTATCCCGAATAAAGGTGCTTATGTCGTAGGTATTTCCAAAAAGATATTCAGGATATCTACGAGATACGGTCGCGTCTGGAGGGACTGTGTGCAAAGTGGGCAGCGGATAAGATCACCAAAGAACAGTTAGATGAACTGGATGAAAATATATATCTGTCGGATTTTCATGCTGCAAAAGGAAATTCGGAACAGGTTGTGGAACTTGACAACCGTTCCATGAAATTTTATACAATGCTTCCGACAGCAAAGAATTAAAACATGTGCTGCTTGATTTTCATCATTATGTACAACGCGTGCGAAAAATCACACTTGCAGATCCGAAGCGTTCTGTACAGTCAAATCAGGAACACAGACAGATCGTGGAGGCATTAAAGAAGCATGATGCCGGTCTGGCAGAGAAACTGGCAAATGAACACATGATGAACACCATTCACAATATGGATAATTACGGATGGGACAATTTATTTCAATAGAAAAGGAGAACACAATGGAAAAAATCAAAATGACAACCCCACTGGTAGAGATGGACGGAGATGAGATGACAAGAATCCTCTGGAAAATGATCAAAGATGAGTTACTTCTTCCGTTTATTGATTTAAAGACAGAGTATTATGATCTTGGATTAGAGCATCGCAATGAAACAAATGACCAGGTAACCGTTGATTCTGCCAATGCCACAAAAAAATACGGTGTTGCTGTAAAATGTGCAACGATTACACCAAATGCAGCGCGTATGACTGAATACAACCTAAAAGAAATGTGGAAGAGTCCGAATGGTACGATCCGTGCCATGTTAGACGGTACGGTATTCCGTGCACCGATCGTTGTAAAAGGCATTGAGCCATGTGTCAAAAACTGGAAAAAGCCCATCACGATTGCACGTCATGCCTATGGTGATGTATACAAAGCATCCGAGATGAAGATTCCGGGAGCAGGTAAATGTGAGCTGGTTTATACTGCAGAGGACGGCACAGAAACAAGAGAACTGATTCATAACTTTACCGGAGCAGGTGTCGTTCAGGGACAGCACAACCTTTGCAATTCGATTGAGAGTTTTGCAAAGAGCTGTTTTAACTATGCACTTGATACAAAACAGGATCTGTGGTTTGCAACAAAAGATACGATTTCCAAAAAATACGATCACACATTTAAAGATATTTTCCAGGAGATCTTTGATGCAGAATACAAAGAAAAATTCGAAAAAGCAGGCATTACTTATTTCTATACTTTAATTGATGATGCGGTTGCCCGTGTAATGAAATCTGAAGGCGGTTATATCTGGGCATGCAAAAACTATGACGGAGATGTCATGAGTGATATGGTTTCAAGTGCATTTGGTTCGCTTGCCATGATGACTTCCGTGCTGGTTTCTCCGGATGGCTATTATGAGTATGAGGCTGCACACGGAACGGTACAGCGTCATTATTACAAACACTTAAAAGGTGAGGAAACATCCACGAACTCTGTTGCAACCATTTTTGCATGGACGGGAGCACTTAAGAAACGCGGAGAGCTTGATTCGAATGCTGCATTGTCCGATTTTGCAGAAAAACTCGAAAAGGCTTGTATTAAGACCATTGAAGATGGTAAAATGACAAAAGACCTTGCGCTGATTACTACGAATCCGAATCCGGTCGTATTAAACAGCGAAGATTTTATCAAGGCAATCAGACGACGTTAGAGGAAAGTTTAAAATGATTTTGTCATGTCAGAGTATCTCAAAGTCTTTTGGAACAGATGAGATATTAAAAGATGTAAGTTTTCATATTGAAGCAAATGAAAAAGCAGCGATTGTCGGCATCAATGGTGCCGGCAAGTCTACGCTGCTTAAAATTATTATGGGCGAAGAAACGTCCGATGCCGGTGAAGTGATTCTTGCAAAGGATAAGACAATCGGCTACTTAGCACAGTATCAGGATGTATCCGGTCACAGAACCATCTATGATGAGGTTCTTTTATGCAAGAACCGATATTCTGGAAATGGAACAGAAACTTCGTGATATGGAGTCTGAGATGAACAGCCGTACCGGTGAAGAATTAGAAAAGCTGATGGATATTTATCACCGCCAGAGCCATGAATTTGAACTGCAGGGCGGATATGCATACCGCAGTGAAGTGACCGGTATTTTAAAAGGACTTGGTTTTTCAGATGAAGATTTGAGCAAACAGATGAGCGAGTTATCCGGAGGACAGAAAACAAGAGTTTCCCTTGGCAAACTTTTAGTCACAAAGCCGGATGTACTGCTTTTAGATGAGCCGACGAACCATCTGGATATGGAGTCGATCCGCTGGCTTGAGAATTTTCTGCGGGCTTACAAAGGGGCTGTTGTGATCGTAGCACATGACCGTTATTTTCTGGATCGTGTTGTCACAAAAGTTGTAGAGATTTTCCAGCATAAAGCGTATGTATATCAGGGAAATTATTCGGATTTTGCAAAGAAAAAAGCAAAAGTTCGTGAAGATCTGTTAAAACAGTATTACAACCAGCAGCGTGAGATCAGACACCAGGAAGAAGTTATTACAAAATTAAAATCATTCAACCGCGAAAAATCTATCAAGCGTGCGGAAAGCCGTGAGAAAATGTTAGATAAGATTGAACGCATTGAAAAGCCGGTTGAGGATAATACGGATATTAAGATCGTGTTAGAGCCAAATGTGGTCAGCGGAAATGACGTCCTTACCGTGTCAAATCTTGCAAAATCCTATCCGCCGGTCACATTGTTTTCGGATATTTCATTTGAGATCAAACGTGGGGAACGGGTGGCGCTGATCGGTAACAATGGAACTGGTAAAACGACCATACTAAAGATCATCAATAATCTGATTCCGGCAGATAGCGGTACCGTGACACTTGGTTCGAATGTGCATATCGGATATTACGATCAGGAACATCAGCTTTTACATATGGAAAGACGATCTTTGAGGAAATCTCAGATGCCTATCCGGGGCTGAATAATACGAAGATCCGCAATGTGTTAGCAGCATTTTTGTTTACAAATGATGATGTGTTTAAGCGCATTTCAGATTTGAGCGGTGGAGAGAGAGGACGTGTTTCCTTAGCAAAATTAATGCTTTCCGATGCGAATTTTCTGATTCTTGATGAGCCGACGAACCATTTGGATATTACATCCAAAGAAATTTTGGAATCTGCGTTAAACCAGTATACCGGAACCGTATTTTTCGTTTCCCATGACCGCTATTTTATCAATCAGACGGCGACGAGGATCCTTGAGCTGACAGGTGAGACGGTTGTAAATTATATTGGAAACTATGATTATTATCTGGAAAAACACGATATCATGACGCAACTGTATGTAAAACCACAGGAAATATCGGATATTCAGGCAGGAAAACAGGATGATGCGGTCAATAAACTTGACTGGCAGGCGCAGAAGGCAGAACAGGCAAGGATCCGTAAGATTGAAAACAGTCTGAAAAAAATAGAAGATGAGATTGCAGCATTAGAAGAAGAGATAAGCGCGATCGATAAAGAATGTGCGAAGCCGGAAAATGCAGTCAATTCCGCAAAGTTAAATGAACTTGCTGCACGACAGCAGGAGTGCAGGGAACGCCTTGAAACCTGCTATGAAACGTGGGAAGATCTGTCAATGCAGCTGGATGGAGCTAAAGATAGTTAAAAATTTCACACATTGACAGACACAGGGGAAATCACTATAATAAACGAGAGAACGTAAGAAAGGTGGAACCTTTTGTGCAGGAAAAAGAGATATCACAGGCAGTGATCCGAAGGATGCCGCGTTATTACCGTTACCTCGGAGAACTATTAGATGCCGGTGTGGAACGTATATCATCCAATGATCTGAGCAAACGGATGAATGTGACCGCATCCCAGATCAGACAGGATCTGAATAATTTTGGCGGGTTCGGTCAGCAGGGCTACGGCTATAATGTAAAATATTTATATGAAGAGATCGGTAAGATCTTAGGTTTGAATGAGAGACACAATATTATTGTAATGGGTGCCGGTAACCTTGGTCAGGCACTTACCAATTATGTAAAATTTGAGAAACTTGGCTTTGTTATCATAGGACTTTTGATGTAAATTCCGGCGCTTGACGGAGTGACTGTACGCGGGATCAAAATCCGTATGTTAGATGAATTAGAGAGTTTCTGTGAAGAAAATCAGGTAGATATCGCAGCGCTGACCATGCCGAAGGAAAAGGCAGATGCGATTGCAAACAGGCTGGTCGGACTTGGAATCCGCGCAATCTGGAATTTTGCCCATGTAGATCTTGAATTGATCGACAAAAAATGTTGTCGTGGAGAATGTACATCTTTCCGACAGTCTGATGCAGTTGTCTTACAACATTGTCAGAAACAAAAAAAGCAGAAGAAAACGGCAACTGAAAAGGTGCTGTAAATGTAGAGAGCAAATAGCTGCCGCACAGATTTATGTGCGGCGTTTTTTGCCTTATAAAACAAGGAGAAAAATCCTGCACAGCTTGCTGGGCATTGCTCCTGCATAGGCGCATGCTATGCAAAAGCGGCATAGCAGGCATTTTGCTCCGCAAAACAAGGAGGATTTCATGAAATATCTTGTAGACAGCCGGGAAATGCAAAAATATGATGCAAATACCATTTCACATTTTAAGGTGCCGGGACTTCTCTTGATGGAGCGCGCTGCAATAGCATTTGTGGAAGAGCTGCATAGACAAAATGTGGATCTTACGGAAGTACTCATTGTGTGTGGCAGTGGAAATAACGGTGGAGATGGTCTTGCGATCGCACGCCTTTTATTTTTGGAAGGACATGCTGTCACGGTCGTTTATGCCGGAAATAAAGAGCACTGTTCGGAGTCAAACAGGGTACAGCAGGATATTTTAAATGCATACGGTATTTCTATATACATGGATATCCCGGAAAAGATCAGACCTACTCTTGTAATAGACGCAATATTTGGTGTGGGACTCTCAAGAGATGTGACCGGTGAATATGCAGATATGCTGTGCCGGATGAATGAACTTTCCGGGGAAAAAGCGGCGGTAGACATTGCATCCGGGATCTCTGCGGACACGGGAGCCATTCTTGGCACAGCGTTTCGTGCAGATCTTACGATCACATTTGCATTTGAAAAATTAGGCAGTATCCTCTGGCCGGGAAATGAGTATGCCGGCAGGATCATTGTATGTGATATTGGCATCACGAAAGAAAGCTGGCTGGGTGAACCGCCGGCCGTGATGGCACTTGAAAAAAAAGATTTTTCGATACTGCCAAAAAGAAAAAGCCATTCTAATAAGGGCAGTTATGGAAAACTCTTGCTGATCGCCGGAAGTGTCAATATGGCAGGGGCGGCAGTTTTGTCTGCGAAAGCAGCTTATGCCACAGGGTGTGGTCTGGTGCGTGTGCTGACTCCGGGGGAAAACAGAACTATTTTACAGTGCAGTGTTCCGGAGGCGGTTCTTACTACTTACGATAAAACTTTAGTACCGGAAGAACCGGTTCTGAGGGAGATCCTTGACTGGTCAGATGCCATTGTGATCGGTCCCGGACTAGGAAAAGAAAAAACTTCTGCACAGATATTAAATTTTGTGTTAGAATATGGAACGTCACATGAGAATAAAGCATTTCTTTTTGATGCTGATGCATTAAATCTGGTGGCAGAGCAGAAAAACACCGGAGTGCAGGGGGCAGATAGATGGAAAAATTTTAAGAATACTGCCGTGATTACACCGCATCTTGGAGAGATGAGCAGGCTTACCAGAAAAACAGTTGGAGAAATCCAGAAGAATCTGTTGCAGACAGCTGCAGATTTTGCAGATGAAAATCAGGTTATTTGCGTCCTGAAAGATGAACATACAGTGACCGCACTGCCGGATCATAAAAGGTATCTGAATCTTTCCGGTAATCCGGGAATGGCAACTGCAGGAAGCGGGGATGTACTAAGCGGTTTGATCGGTGCACTTATGGCACAGAAACTGACATCATATCAGGCGGCACCTCTTGGAGTATACCTTCACGGTTTGGCAGGTGATATCATGGTACAGACGACAGGTTTACAGGGCCTTACAGCTCGGATCTGATCACCGGGATCAAAAAGGTACTAAATATTTACACACAACAGTAAAAGCGCGTATAGATTTTGTGTTGAACAAAAAAGTAATGAAAAAAATAGATTGGAGAACAACATGAACAGATACAGCAGAGTGCATGCGGAGATCGATCTGGATGCAATTCTTCACAACATGGATGCAATGCGTGGGAACATTGCAAAAGATACAAAAATTATGGCGGTCATCAAGGCTGACGGCTATGGACATGGTGCCGTAGAGATTGCAGAGACGATTGAAAAACTTGATTATCTATACGGTTATGCGGTTGCCACGGTGGAAGAGGGACTGATCCTTCGAAATCACGGGATCCAGAAACCAATCCTGATCTTAGGATATGTGTTCCCGGATCAGTATGTGGATATGATCAAAGCGGGCATCCGTCCGACCGTATTTACCAGAGAGATGGCAGAAAAGCTTTCCGTTGCGGCTGCAAGTATCGGCAGGGACTGCAAGATTCATTTTGCAATCGATACCGGAATGAGCCGGATCGGTTATCAGGTTACGGAAGAAGCTGCGGATGAGATGGCACAGCTTTCAAAACTACCGCATATTATAGTGGAGGGTATTTTTACCCATTTTGCAAAAGCAGATGAAAAAGATAAGGAGCCGACATACCAGCAGATAAAACTTTTCCGTAAAATGATCGACATGTTAGAAGAACGCGGGGTAAGTATCCCGATTCACCACTGCTCAAACAGTGCAGGAATTGTCGATATCCCGGAGGCAAACATGGATATGGTGCGTGCAGGGATTACGCTTTATGGAATGTGGCCGTCTGAGGACGTGGATAAGACGGCAATCAGCTTAAAACCTGCATTATCGCTTGTGACACATGTTGCATATGTAAAAGAGCTTCCGGCTGGCAGGGCAATCAGTTATGGCGGAACTTATGTCACAAAAGAACCGCGTATGATTGCAACGATCCCGGTCGGTTATGCAGACGGCTACGCGAGAGGACTTTCAAACAAAGGAGCTGTTCTGATCCACGGAAGGCGTGCACCGATTCTTGGCCGTGTCTGTATGGATCAGTTTATGGTAGATGTCACAGATATTCCGGATGTTAAAAATGAGGATGAAGTGATACTGATCGGCAGGATGGTGATGAGTGCATTACCATGGAAGAGGTCGGCGGGTTATCCGGACGTTTTAATTATGAATTCGCCTGTGATCTTGGAAAACGTATACCACGTGTTTATATCCATGGTGGACGGATCATCGGTACGAGAGATCATTTTTCGGAATAATAGAAAGGAATGGAATACACCAGTAAAAATTGGCAATACTATCCGTAAAGCAAGAAAATGGAGTGGAAGTATATGGTAATTAGACGTGGTGATATTTTTTATGCAGATTTAAGACCGGTCATCGGCTCAGAACAGGGCGGTGTAAGACCGGTGCTCATAATACAGAATGATGTTGGCAACAGGCACAGTCCAACCGTGATCTGTGCAGCAATCACATCCCAGATGAATAAAGCGAAGCTTCCAACACACGTAGAACTTGACAGCAGAAAATATGATCTGGTCAAAGATTCTGTGGTGCTCTTAGAGCAGCTTCGCACAATCGATAAAAAAACGTTTGAAAGACAAAGTATGTCATTTAGATTCCCAGATTCTGGTGAAAATAGATAAGGCGCTTGAGGTAAGCTTAGAGCTGTATACATAAATAGGCTTGCCAGAAAACGGAAATAGTGATAAAATAAAATGTATTTTCGAAGCAATAAACAAGTGAGAAAAGAGGAAGTATTTATGTCAGGACATTCCAAATTTGCGAATATTAAGCACAAAAAAAGAAAAAAATGATGCAGCAAAAGGAAAGATTTTTACAATTATCGGACGTGAGATTGCCGTTGCAGTAAAAGATGGCGGCCCGGATCCTGCAAACAACTTTAAACTGGCTCAGGTCATTGCCAAAGCAAAAGCAAGTAACATGCCAAACGATACGATTGAGCGTGGTATCAAAAAGGCATCCGGTGAAGGAAACTCTGTCAATTACGAGTACTGTACCTATGAGGGATATGGTCCGAGTGGAACAGCTATCATCGTAAAATGTCTGACCGACAATAAGAACCGCACAGCTGCCAATGTCCGTAACGCATTTACAAAGGGACACGGAAGCATCGGTACACAGGGATGCGTTTCCTATATGTTCGATGAAAAGGGACAGATCATTATTGCAAAAGAAGACTGTGAGATGGATGCGGATGATCTGATGATGATCGCACTTGATGCAGGCGCAGAGGATTTTTCTGAGGAAGATGACAGCTACGAGATCATCACAAATCCAAATGATTTTGAGGCAGTACACGCTGCACTTGAAGCAGAGAAGATCCCTATGGCAGAAGCAGAGGTTACAATGATTCCACAGAATTATGTAGAGCTGACAGCAGAGGAAGATTTAACAAATATCAACCGTATTCTTGATCTGCTGGATGATGATGATGATGTTCAGGAAGTATATCACAACTGGGATGAATAAATAAGATTCAAGGTACATAAGATAAACGGCATGGATGAAAAGTCTGTGTCGTTTTTTATATGAAAATAAAAGTTTTTTTTTACATTGTATTAAATTTTTCTGCTTTGCAGTAAAAAATATGGTATTCTTTTCGGAAATGTTATATGATAATAGTAATTAAGATTTGAAGAATAAACACAGGAATGGAGATTGCTATGAAGAAAATACTTTTTGCAGCATCGGAGTGTGTTCCGTTTATTAAAACCGGGGGTTTGGCAGATGTATGTGGAGCATTGCCGAAGGAATTTGACAAAAACGAGTGGGATGTCCGGGTTGTAATACCGAATTACAGCTGCATACCGGACAAGTTTCGCAGCAAGTTTGAATATGTTGCTCATTTTTATATGAGTGCCGGCAGTTATATTACGAATAAGTATGTCGGTATTTTAAAATATGTCATGGATGGCATTACATATTATTTTATTGATAATCAGGAATATTTTAACTGTGCAGTACCGTACGGTGATGTCCGTTATGATATTGAAAAATTCTGTTTCTTTGACAAGGCTGTTTTGTCCATGTTAAAACAGATCGACTTCTGTCCGGATATCATTCACTGTCATGACTGGCAGACGGGTCTGATTCCGGTATATCTAAAAAATGAATTTCAGGCTGATTCCTTTTACTGGGGCATGAAGAGTATTATGACGATCCACAACTTAAAGTTCCAGGGAGTATGGGATATCAAGACCATGCAGGGACTGACCGGATTTTCAGCTTCCCTGTTTACACCGGATAAGCTGGAATTTAAAAAAGATGCCAACATGTTAAAGGGTGGTCTTGTCTATGCCGATTATATCACTACAGTCAGTGATTCCTATGCACAGGAGATTCAGACCGAGTATTATGGAGAAGGTTTAAATGGTCTGTTGTCTGCACGGCATTTTGATATGCAGGGTATTGTAAACGGTATTGATTATCAGGTATATGATCCGGCAGCGGATACAAAGATTTATACCAACTATAAGCCGTCTGATTTCCGTAAGAAAAAATACATGAATAAGGTAAAATTGCAGGCAGAATTAGGACTTGCCGTTGACAAGAAAAAGTACATGATCGGTCTGATCTCAAGACTGACTGACCAGAAAGGTTTAGATCTTGTAAATTATGCAATCGACCGGATCGTGGACGACTATACACAGCTGGTTGTTATCGGTACCGGAGATCCGCAGTATGAAACATGTTCCGCCATTATGCATGGAAATATGGCGATCGTGTTTCTGCAAATATCTGTTATTCCGATGAACTTGCACACAAACTGTACGCAGCAGCAGATGCATTCCTGATGCCGTCCCGCTTCGAACCGTGTGGCCTGACACAGCTTATTTTCATTCCGCTACGGTACAGTTCCGATCGTTCGTGAAACAGGTGGACTGAGAGATACGGTAAAACCATTTAACGAATATGAAAATACGGGAGACGGTTTTTCCTTTGCAAATTATAATGGAGATGAAATGCTTTCTGTGATCAATTATTCCAAACATATTTTCTTCGACCGCAGGAAACAGTGGAACCAGATGATTGACCGCGGCATGGCAAATGATTATTCCTGGAACAATTCCAAAGGAAAATACGAGGGATTATATAATTATCTGCTCGGATGTTAGTAATGCTTTTTTAAAATAAAGATATATAAAAGAAAACGTAAAATTGATTTTCTGTATGATTATTTTTACAGACGGATATACTAAATGAGAATATCTATAAAACAGGAT
>ENA-OQAN01000012-OQAN01000012.1-human-gut-metagenome-genome-assembly--contig:-NODE-12-length-92073-cov-2.467840_pt1 | contig 92073 bp, 99 predicted proteins | sample MGYA00242735_ERZ504527 | MGnify/ENA primary metagenome ERZ504527 (study PRJEB26092, sample SAMD00036230) | human gut metagenome | host: Homo sapiens | study: EMG produced TPA metagenomics assembly of... | reverse complement strand
ATCGGATTTTACAGCTAGTATTGTTGGCTGATATACCCCGTCTAAAGCGACAAACAGGCAAAGAACACAACCGATGATTCCATAGAGGAGTGACCCCGTACTACTTTTTTGATAACCAGCCTTAATGTACAGATGGCAGCCACTACCGGCAATACTATAATCAGCCATTTGGAAATAGAAAAGGACGTGCTTTCCAAAGCTTGCATAAACGCTATGTTTTCGGCAGCATGACGTCCGTTGCCCCATATGCTGTCCGGTATCATCTGACAGCGTACAGCAAAAAACACCACGGTGAGTAACAAACAGAGCGAGGCAAAGATATAAGCCGATATTTTGAACACTTTCGCCCCTTTTTGCATTAACGCCTCCAGATACTGGGCAATCAGTACAGCCATAAATGGATAGATAGGCAACAAATAGACGCTGCGTTTGCTTTTAGGAATACAATAGAAGACAAAAATAGCGATAATCACTATCCAGATAAACAGCTGTATGGGGGATTGTGAGCGGATGTTATCCCAAACCTTCCTGATGCGTCCGGTGAAAGAGTTTCCTGCGGGCAGCAGGTGCATTTCATTCCATTTCAGTCCGAAGAGTGAAATAAGCAAGACCAATGTCCAAGGTATCCACCCCCATATAATGGTCAGGAAGTTATACCATAAAGGATTGTGATGCGACGGGTATGACATTTTGCCGACAAAGCGTCCGGTGTTTTCCTCCAGCATCAGGTCCATAAACGGCTGTCCTCCCTGTAGCCAGGCCGCATAAAACCAGATTCCCAATGGAATAAGGGAAAGCAGCCCGATTCCGAATAAGGAAAGGAAAGTCTTGCCGAATGAGCGTCCCCGTATCAGCTGGTAAATACCGATACACATACAGGGGAATATAGAACCCACAGGTCCTTTGGTCAGCGTGCCGCATGCCATCAGCACGACAGCCGTCCAAGGTATTCCCTTGCAGCCTTTTTCGTCCCAGCGAAATAGTAAGCAAAGTGAGATGACGATGAAGGAAACCTGTAGCATATCCAGCCTGCAAGCCACCGCCGCCCGGTGCACTTCGAATGAAGTGAGCAGTAAAAGGGAGGTAATGACTGCTGTCTTTGTATTCTTATAGCGGGCTACGAATCCGAAAAACACGAACTGCATAGCTAGAAAAGCGATAGCGGACGGCAGACGGGACGAGAATTCACTCACCCCTCCGAAAATGGCGGAAATAGCTGCAATAGACCAATACAGGAAAGGAGGTTTATAGGCGATGTCTGTTCCGTAGTTCAAAGGCAATATCCAGTTGCCGCTTTCCAACATCGAGTATGCTACAATTGCTTCGCGCGGTTCCCCTTTAGAGTAAAAAATAGTTTCTCCCAAAAAGGGGATTATTACAAGTGTGCTTAGTAAGGCTATGAACCAAAATGCTTTTTTCTTGTCTGACATATATTTTTCGGTCTTTTATATTTACTGTCGCAAAAGTACGAATAATTCTTTAGTAATACCTAACTTTGCATTTTAAATCAATGAAAATGAATAAACTGAAACAGATACCCGAGTTCCTGCGATTTGTAATGGTAGGCCTTTTTTGCTACAGGGCTGCACTATGGCATTTATTTTGTCTTGCAAAAATTCATTCAGGTCAATGTAGCCTATACCTTGGGATATGTGCTGAGTTTTGTTGCCAACTTTTATCTTACGGCTTATTTTACTTTCGGGCAGCCTCCTTCCTGGAAGAAAGCTTTTGGCTTCGGGGGGGCACATCTGACAAATTATCTGATACATATCGGATTGTTGAATCTCTTTCTGCGGTTGGGTTTTTCCCGTCCGTTGGCTCCCATCCCAGTGTTTCTCATTGCCATTCCGGTAAATTTTTTATTAGTGAGGTTTGTTTTCAAACAAAAGTAATATCTTTGAGGAGTCTTTATGATAGTGAAGAATGATATGAAGAAAGTGACTCTTTTGATTCCGGTATATAATGAGGAAGCGATGCTGCCCACTCTGTATCAACGTTTGATAGAGCTTGTCAACCGCAATGCCGTTTATGAGTGGGAAATCCTGTTTGTCAATGATGGCAGCAGCGACACTACGCTGGAATGCCTCCGCCGGTTGAGGCAGCAGGACAAGCGGGTGAATTATGTCAACCTTTCGCGTAACTTTGGTAAAGAGGTAGCCATGCTGGCGGGTTTTGATTACGCCACCGGCGATTGCTGCGTTGTGATGGACGCTGATTTGCAGGATCCTCCGGACTGGTAGACCAGATGCTGGAATATTGGGAAGAAGGATATGATGACATTTATGCCAAACGGCGTACCCGTGGCGAGGAAAGCTGGTTGCGTCGTCAGTTCTCTCTGGCTTTTTATGGTATACTTCAGCGGATGAGCCGTATTGATATTTTGCCCAATGTGGGCGATTTCAGGCTTCTGGACCGTCGTTGTGTGCTCACGTTGCGTCGTCTGCGCGAATGCGAGCGTTATACAAAAGGATTGTTTTGCTGGATAGGCTATCAGAAGAAAAGCATTGAATTTGATCGCGGAGACAGGCTGATGGGCCATTCCTCTTGGAACTTTCTCAAGCTGTTGAATCTGGCTGTCGAGGGAATAACCTCTTTCTCTATCGCCCCTTTGCGCATCGCCACAGTATGCGGAGTGCTCTGTTCAATCTCCAGTTTTATTTATGCCATTTATTTTCTGATAAAGACCGTGCTTTATGGTGATGAAACGGCCGGCTTCCCCACTTTGATCATTGTCATGCTCTTTTTAGGTGGCATCCAGCTTTTCTCTTTGGGAATTATAGGAGAGTACGTGGGGCGCATTTTCAAGGAAACCAAAGGCCGTCCTACCTACATAGCCTCTGATTATAACGAGGAGAAGTTGGGGTATGACCGTTAAGGAAGGCAAGGCGGTGAAACCCGTCCCACCTTATTGTCCATTAGCTTTATTGACAGTCTTGTGCTCTTTTACCAGATACTCCGCACTCTGCAATGTGGAGAAACAGTATTTTTTCATCACGTAGAATGTACTGTCCTCCCCTGTTACAAGTTGCAAGGCATTTCCTTGCTTCTTATATTTGAATTCCTGCCGGTCATGTGGAGAATAAATATATAGGTGGGTTGTATCTGTAGCCGCTATCAAATTATCGGCGGAGAAATAGACATACGGGCGTTGTTCTGTTAACAAATTTATGCCGAAGTCGTTTTGGGTATAACTCATGTTCAGCAGTCCGAGTAAAGTCGGTGCCACATCAGTCTGGCCGCTCGGCTCTTGTCTGATTTCGGGCTTGATGCCTTTTCCGTAAATCATTAGTGGAACATGGTTGCAGGATTGTGGTATTTCACAGTTCGGACTTCCTACCAATTTCCCATGGTCACCCAGCAAAACAAAGATTGTATTTTCAAACCAGGGTTGTTTGCGTGCTTCTTGCATGAATTGCCGGATGGCCCAGTCCGCGTATTCCACAATCTGATCTTCAAGCTTTGTGCTGTGTGGTTTGAAATAGTCAGGTATCACATACGAGGGATGGTTGCTGATAGAAAGCAATATGGTAAAGAAAGGTTGTCTTTCTTCTGCTCTTTTGTTCAGAATGGGCAAGGCATATTGGTATAGGAAATCGTCTTGTACACCAAAGCTGTTAACGACTTTATCTTTTGGGTAGTTTTCTTGTGCATATATTTCATCAAATCCGTTAGTGCGGAGAAAAGCGTTCATATTATCGTATTGTGATTCGTGCGTCATGAAGAATAGGTTCCGATAGCCATTATCCTTTAATACGGTGGGCAACCCCGAATAGACAGGTACACTGCTCCTTTCATGGCATTCCGTTTCATGATGGCAGGGAAAGAGTAGAGGGTGGCATACATTCCGTGGTTGGTATGTATGCCCGCTGAATAAAATGGTCAAAACTGAGAGATTCCAGATAAAGGCTGTCTAGGAAAGGAGTCAGTTTTTTGGTAGATCCGAAATGCTCCATCAAGTTGGCCGACATCGATTCCATGAAAATAAGAACAACATTCTTTTGTGTAGGGACGGCTGCGCATTTCACTTCACGTGCAATGGGGGAGATGCCTTCTATTCCTTTTCTTTGCAATATACTTTGCATATTGGTTATTGCCTCCTGTTCCGGCATCAGGTGAAGATAGCGGTTTTCCTTACGGTTATCATCCAGTGTGCTGGTAAGTAGATTAAAGACAGGATTAACCCCTAGCTGATTCAGGAATGGATCGGTGCAATAGTATGCTTGACTTACTCTGATGGGGTTATATCCCATGCGTCCCCGTATTCCGAATAGACAAAGTCCTATACAAACAGCACCGGTGGCGAATATACATAGGCGGTTTATCGGGCTGATGGAAGTAGATTTCGAATTGATGAGATGATAGAAATAAGAAGATAACCGTAGTACACTTCCTGACAGCAGAAGAATAGATATCAGTCCTAGAAAAATAGGGAAATAGAATGATGTCTCACCCAATACCATTCTGGCAGTAGTGGCTCCATATCCGAACCAATTGTAAATGGAAGAATTGATTGTTTTAAAAAAATAGGAGAAATAAGGGATGTTGGCTGCCGAAATAATGAACGACAGTGAATAAAATAGAATGAAAAAGATAGAGATAAATCTGAATACCCACTTGGAGTGATAGTTGCAGAGAGCGGTTATCCATAAAATGACTAATGGTAACAGCAATATGTAGCAAGCTATAACATTGTCAAACCATAGCCCTTTTATAAATGCAGTGGCTTGCATGAGAAAGTTGTTTTGTATATCGGGAGGAAACTGATAATCTATTGAGGTGAACAGGACAAGCCGGAACAGGAAGAAAAAAAGTAAAGCAACTATATGTATGATAAATAAGTAAAGTAAAGAAAGAGTAAACTGTTGGATAAGCTTAGCTTGATTCTTACATGCTGTTACAAATTGCTGCATGAGTGAACGGAGATATTTCATTTGTTTTAGTAAAGTTTGCATTTGTTTGAATCAATTCGGATGATTAACAACAAAGGTAAACAGAATTTTAGAAATATCAAAAGAGGGTATGCCAAAAGTAAAATTGGCTGCCAATTTGTTCACTTTAGGGGCAAACATGTGAGTCCGCCCGAAAATATGGGCAAGCAGTTTCCGTTTCTTATTCTATTTTCGGGAAGGAGTAAGGCGGTCTCGTTTCATAGTCAGAACAAAAGGACAGAATAGCCGTGCTATCCGGTTGAGGCGCTCCAGACGTCCGTCTTTCCGCGTTCCGTTTAATTTCTGCCGGAGGAGTTCCCATAATTGCAGTTTTACTTGCTCTGTTGTGCTTAATTTGGCAATGCGGTTGTAAAGCATTCCTCTCCGTATACATCGTTTGTATCTGCTCAGGTGGGTAAGGTGTTGTTCCATAATGCGGACTATCTCAATATCTTCGCTCTTACCCCCTCCGTTGTTTTCAGCTTTGACGGTAACTTTCTGGGTATGTTGTCTGAAGTAGTTCAGTACTTCATATCTTTCTATAATGTCTCCTTGCATTGCCATATAAAACCAGAACAGCCAGTCGCCGCTGTAGCGCATTTGCAGGCATTGTTCCATATTTTGGACATTTACCATGCTTTTTCTGAAAATGGCCGAGCTTGCATTGGCTATGTAACCACGCCAGTAAAGGTTATGTTCGGCATAAGTTTCCCCATTAAACACGGCGTATGGAGGTATGGCAGATTTCCATTTGTTCATGTCGCAACTCAGCACATTACCGTCTTTATCAATATACTTGGAACCGGCAAAGCATACGGGCGGCTTGTTGGTATTTCTCCATTAAAGGAACTACTTTCTCTAAAAAAGTAAGCTCACACAAGTCATCGGCTTCGGCTATCCATATATATTTTCCTTTGGCTAATTGCATGCCTTTAAACCATTGTTTAAATGGATTTCCGGTGTTGTGTTCGTTTAATAGAATATGGCTCACTTTGGCATGGTCTTGATAGTCCGATAATACCTCTTCGCTACCGTCTGTTGAGGCATCATCAAGTAAAATCAGTCGATATTCTGATAGGTCTGTTGCAGAATACTCTGAATTCGTAGATTGAGGTATCGTTTATAATTATAATTAGGTACCACTACACTGACCAAGGGAAGTGCATTCATGCTCTATTGTTAAGTTAGTTCCTTTTTAATTTTACAAATATAACGTTATATAGTTAAATAAACAAGTTGCTTCTTTGTTTTTTCTTTCAAGAAACAGGAATTGTGTTGAACTTTTAAAAAGAAACGATAATTAACATTTTGGTATGCAGTCTTTCTTGTACTTTTGCATTATACACTACATAGCATTTGCTGTATTAAACTAAAAATTAAATTAGACATTAGACTATTGTTTAAATTCAATTAGTATGAGAAAGAAAATTCTTTTTATTATTCCGTACATTCCTTATCCGCTGGATTCGGGCGGTAATCAAGCTTTCTTTAATATGGTGGAGTATTTGCGTCATAAGATGTCCGTATCTGTATTGCTTTATCCTGAAACGGAGAAGCGTATGCAAGATGTAGAGTCATTGAAGAAAATTTGGGATAATGTGGATTTCTTTATTTATACTCCTAAACCTCAAACTGTCAGATTACCCAGAATTAAACATCCTTTTTATTATAAATGGCTGCAAAAGATACATGCGTCTGTAACCCGTAAAATGAACCGGCAACAGATATGGACGGATGAAACGGGCGAAGTTGTGGATTTAGTACGGGGAAAGAGTACTTTGTTCAGTTCTTGTTTCCAGCCGCTAGACCAGGGGTATGTGGAGTATGTTTCTCAGGTGGCTCATTCAGGTTTTGATATTATTCAAGTAGAGTTTTATGAACTGTTGTCATTGGGATTCTTGTTGCCTGAAAATGTACAGACTATTTTTGTGCATCATGAACTCCGCTACATCCGTAATGAAAAGGAGATTGCTTTGTTCAGGGAACAGACTGCCGGTGACAGGATGTTTTTTCATATAGCAAAGGATTTTGAGCGCAGTGCATTATTGAAATATAAAGATGTTATTGTTCTGACTGAAGTAGACCGTAAAATTATGGAGGACTTCATAGGACGGAAAGACCATATCTACACTTCTCCGGCTGTGGTGCAAGTGGGTGACAGGCTGGAACAGCCTTTTGTTCCGGTCCAAAGCGGACGCCTGACTTTTGTGGGAAGTGAGGATCATTTTCCCAATCTGGATGCCGTGGCATGGTTCTGTCACGAAGTGATTCCGCATCTGCGTAAACGCATTTTTCGTTTACATTGCAAGTAATTGGTAAATGGCGTGGAGAGTGTATCAATCGTTTGCTGTCCGAATACCCGGAATTGAAGTTGGCAGGCTATGTGGAAGATCTGGGCTCTTTTTTAAAAGGCAGTGTTGCTGTTGTTCCAATACGTATCGGTAGTGGTATGCGTATGAAAATATTAGATGCTGTATTGTCAAAAGTACCTTTTGTAACGACGGCAAAGGGTGTGGAAGGCATTGATTTTAAGGATGGTGAAGATTGCTTGATTGTTGATGACCCTGCCGGATTTGCAGAAGCTGTCATAGCCTTGTCAAGTAATCCGCAGTTGCAGAGACAGTTGGTTACCCATGCGGAAGACAGTTTGCGACAAGTATATAACCCCGGACAGATGCAGGAAAGAAGGTTGCCGTGTATGAACAAATATTAGGGGATAAAGTGGGGTAATCTTGGGTGATTATTTCTTTTTTGTTACCTTTGCGACATTATATATAATTGATAATTATGCTGAAACAGTTCTTTAGTTTGTTGAAGCGGTATATTCTTCCATACCGCAAATATTTGACATGGGCATTGATACTGAACTTTCTGTCGCAATGGCTTAATGTGTTTTCGTTCATGGCGATTGTGCCAATTTTGAACATTCTGTTCAAATTGATACCAAGTCTTATGAGTACATTCCTATGGATATTCATAATTTGGATAAGGATGTACTCATAAATAATGCCTATTACTTTGTGAGCAATTTTGTGGCTACAATGGTGCGTTCTATACACTTGCCATGATGGGAGGAATACTTATCTTTATGACTATGTTGAAAACTGCCGGTTATTTTGCTTCTGCGGCTGTCATGGTACCTTTGCGTACAGGTATTGTCCGGGATATCCGTATTCAGGTTTATAATAAAGTGTTAAGTCTTCCTTTGAGTTTTTTCTCAGAAGAACGTAAAGGAGATATCATAGCCCGTATGAGTGCGGATGTTACGGTGGTGGAGAACTCGTTGACCAGTTCCATCGATATGCTTATCCGTAATCCTATCGCTCTTTTGGTTTGTTTTGTCACTCTGTTTTCGGTAAGTTGGCAAATGACGCTTTTTGTTATCTTTATTTTACCTCTGACAGGTTGGATAATGGGGGTTGTCAGCCGGAAGCTGAAAAGACAGTCCTCTACAGCACAGGCGCAATGGGGAGATATTATGTCCCAATTGGATGAAACATTAGGAGGTTTAAGGGTTATCAAAGCGTTTATAGCCGAAAGCAAAATGTCTGCTCGGTTCTCTAAAACAAACAATGACTTCCGCGATGCAATGAACGAGATGATTATCCGGCAAAGTTCAGCCACCCCATGAGTGAGTTTTTAGGCACTTGTGTGATTGTGACCGTGCTGTTGTTTGGCGGTGCTTTAATCTTAAATACAAACTATGCTCCGATGGATGCGGCTACTTTCATATTTTATCTGATTATCCTTTATAGTATCATCAATCCTTTGAAAGAATTTTCAAGAGCATTTTATAATATTCCGCAGGGATTGGCCAGTATGGAGCGAATTGATATGATATTGAAAGCGGAAAATCATATCGTAGAGCCGGAGCAGCCTTTGCCATTGGACGCTTTCACAGATAAGTTAGAGTTTAAAAATGTAAGTTTCAGCTATGTAGAAGGCGTCCAGTCTTGAACCATATCAATCTGACGGTTCCTAAAGGAAAAACGATTGCACTGGTGGGCCAGTCCGGTTCCGGAAAGTCTACTTTAGTGGACTTGGTACCGCGTTATCACGATGTATCGGAGGGTGCATTGCTGATTGACGGCAAGAATGTGAAAGATGTATCCATCCACAGTTTACGTTCTCTGATTGGTAATGTAAATCAGGAAGCTATTCTGTTTAATGACACCTTCTATAACAATATTACTTTTGGTGTAGAGAATGCCACTATGGAGCAAGTAATAGAAGCTGCCAAGATAGCGAATGCACATGATTTCATTATGGAAACGGAAAAAGGATATGACACGATGATTGGTGATCGTGGAGGGCGTTTGTCCGGTGGTCAGCGTCAGCGTGTCAGTATAGCCCGTGCAATTTTGAAAAATCCTCCTATCCTTATATTAGATGAGGCTACTTCGGCTCTTGACACAGAGTCCGAGCGTTTGGTTCAGGAAGCGTTGGAGCGTTTGATGAAATCGCGTACTACTATCGCTATCGCACATAGATTGAGTACCATTAAGAATGCCGATGAAATTTGTGTACTTTATGAAGGTGACATTGTAGAAAGAGGAACTCACGATGAACTGATAGCCTTAAATGGATATTACAAGAAGTTGAACGATATGCAGTCTTTGTAAAGTGGAGCAAATAAAGAAATTGGCAATTGTTATTCCCGCCTACAAGGGGCGTTTCCTTAAGGAAACGCTCGACTCAATTGCAGTTCAGGTCCATAAAGATGAGTTCGTGTTATATATAGGTGATGATGCAAGTCCTGAAAGATTGGATAAGATTGTGGAATCTTATCAGAATAAGGTAAATCTGGTGTATCATGCTTAGCGAAAATATGGGGGGCAAAGATTTGGTGGCCCATTGGGAGAGGTGTATCCAGCTGTCTGCAGAGCCGTTTATCTGGCTTTTCTCGGATGATGATTTGATGCCGGCTGATGGTGTGGAACGTGTCATGGAGGCTTTGTCGCGCCCACACCATCAGCGAGGATATTTCTTTCGTTTTCCATTAGCTGTCATTGATGGTGAAAACAAGCGGATACGTGCCAATCGTCCTTTGGAAGAAGGAAGTGTGTCTTGTTACCGGCTGCTGTTAGATAAGTTACAGGGAAAGATAGATTCGGCTGCCGTAGAGTACGTGTTCAGTCGGGAGATATGGCAGTCGGCAGGTGGTTTTGTTCATTTTCCTATGGCTTGGTGTTCGGATGATGCTACGTGGGCTGCTTTTGCCCGTCATGCGGGGGGTGTTATTTCTTTGCCGGGGCAGCCTGTATGTTGGAGGAATGTTGAAGGTGCAAACATCAGTAACTCTGCCGGTCATGACAAAGATAAATTGCACGCTACTATTCTTTTCTTGAGATGGATGAGGAATATGTTTTCCGATTATGTGGATGATCCGGAGCTGATTAATGCATTGCAATGCTATATCCATACCATCCTTCGTATTTCATTGCATAAACATTATAATATATGTGGTTTGTGGGGGGTATCTATGGCTTTGGGAAGATTTAATAAAAGGGCGGCCTTTACTACGTTTTTCAGAAATTTTAGGTTGTTCTCTTAATTTCATTTATGCAGCCGCTTGCGATTTCTCAAGAGTGCCTGTATTTTCATAAAAAGTTTGGGTGCATATATGCCCTCACTTCATATTTCTGTCCTGTATATATAGTCAGATGTATATCTTCCTGTCATATATTGTTTCACTTTTTTAAAGAAGGACATTGGGGAGTTTTTTCATCCGTAAGGAATTGTGTGGTTTTAAAATCAGATTCATCCTTAAAATATCTTATCCGCATCCCTAAACATTTCTTGCTGTATGGTTAAGGGTTTTCTTCCTGTTTGTTCTATCTCCGCAAGCCTTTGGAGTTAACTCCATAGTCTTGGGAGATAACTCCAAAGCTTATGGAGATAACTCCAAAGGCTATGGAGATAGAATACACCCATATAAAAAGGTTTAATCTGGAGATAGAAAAAGCTTATGCAATAGGACTGACTGCTATACATATTCATTCACTCCCTTATTAGGAAGAATTTATAGATAGAGAGCCTATATTATTGATTGTCTTTTTTTTCTGCAAAAATATCACAATTTCGCTTGTAAATTCAATGTTTTTTTGTATATTGCCAGTCTACTCCTTATAATCTCTGTTTGAGATATCTTTGTTTGTGGAATGAATACTAAAATTGTTTGGCATTTAGTGGAAAATGACATGATGGAATTATAAGATTGTTCATTGTGAAAATGAGAAAAGTATACTAACTTTAAATGTGATAATTATGAAAAAACGAATTAGTTTATTAAGCCTTTGTTTAGGTTTATTCATTGCTGCTTGTACAGACAGTAGTGGTTTTGAGGATTTACAGAATTTCTCGGAAAAAGAGGTTATGCCACGTGCGGCAGGTGACGGAATTTATGATGTGTTGGGTTATGGATATGATATAACATCAGACTACTTGGGAGAAGCTTCTGTTCATCAACCGGTTTTAGATGTAGAAGCATTTATTAGAGATAATAAGGGACGTTTTGATAATCCTTTTATTGGAACTATAGAACAAAAAGTTACTGCTGGTGAGGATGCATGGTCTTTTCTTCAGCAAACAATAAGTAATACAAATTTTTCTGGTTCTGTAGCTGCAATGGGTAAGTCTGATACATCAAAAGGATTTTTCTCCGGGAGTATTACTACAGGATTTAAGTCTGATTCTAAATATTCATATTCTTCCAAATATTCTTTTGCGCGAGCGGAAGTTATAAAGAAACAGAGACAATATCTTTTATATACTAATGCTGAAACCTTATCACGGTATTTATCTTCAAATTTTATAGCGGATTTAAATAAATACTCAGCTGATGAGATAGTTAGAATGTATGGAACTCATGTACTGACTAAAATAACAGTGGGTGGTTCCTATAGGGCCTATTATAAATCTGTTATTGTAGAAGAAGCCAATCGCACAGAGAAAATGAAGACTGTAACAGCTGGTGCTAAATATAATATGAAAAAGGTGGGGCTCGATGCAAATGGAAGTTGGAATACTACAACTATTACTGAAACGAATAAGAAAAATTCTAATTGGACGTGTGATATTAAATGTCTAGGAGGAACAACTTCTGGTACTACTATAACTTTATCTCCTAATCAGGGACCTACGACTACTATCAATTTAGGTGCATGGACACAATCAGTTGATGATACTCATTCCCGTTTGGTTGATGTTGATTGGAATGCTACTTATCCTATTTATGATTTAGTTTCAGATCCTGCAAAAAAAAGTAGCATTAAAAAATGCAGTAGAAAAATACATTGATAGTTTTAAACTGGAGATATTGGAATTGTTGCCTTTATATAATTATTATAGCTCCAAACATATAAATAGTAGTTATTTTACAGAGTGGAAAGGAACGCATTTTAATACGGATGATTATCAAGGTGTAACATGCTATCTCTGTGCGAGTCAAGTGGAGGGAACTGTTCCTTTATATGAATATTATAGTGCAAAATATATAAATCAAAGTTTAAGTTCTGTATGGAGAGGTAATCAGAGTAATACAGATGTATACCAAAGAATAACAGGTTATATTTATAAATCGCAGGTTTTAGGAACAGTACCTTTATATGAATATTATAGTGCAAAACATATAAATCATAGTTATTCTGTTCAATGGAAAGGACTTCATTTTAATACGGATGATTTTCAAAAAATTGTAGGATATGTATTTCCTTTTGAAGATTGATTCATGTTGGAGATAAAAAATATCAATATTCTTTTTCTTATAAAATAGCTTCTAGCACAGGTATGTGATATGAACAATGCTTATTAAAACTTGATTTATTAACTTTTTAAAATGTACTGTTATGAGGAAAATAAATTTGTGTTATTTTTTATTTGTAGGAGTGCTGGTTTCTTGTACAAATACTTATAGAGTTGTGAAATGCAAGGAATGAAACAGAAGATATGAGTTCCCGTATGGCAGGAGATGGTGTCTATGATGTACTGGGGTTTGGATATGATATAACAGAGGATTATTTAGGGGAGAACTCTACTCGTTTACAAGTTATTGATGTCAAAGCATTAATAAGAGATAATGGTGATCGGTTTTATAATCCTTTCATTGGAACCATAGACCAAAAAAATTGTTGCAGGTGAAGATGCCCAATCTTTTCTTCAGAATGTGATAACTGATTCAAATTTTAAGGGATCTGTAGCAGCCATGGATATTAAAAAAGATGCTGAAGGATTCTTTTCTGGCACTCTTTCCGCTGGATTTAAGTCTGCCTCTAAATATTCATATTCTTCTAAATATTCTTTTGCTAAAGCAGAAGTGACAAAGAAACAAAGAAAATATTTTGTAGATGCAGATGTTGAGCTTTTATCTCGATATTTATCTTCTAACTTTGTGTCTGATTTAGGTAAATACTCAGCAGATCAAATTGTTGCAAAATATGGGACCCATGTACTTACTAATATTACAGTAGGAGGTTCTTATATAGCTTATTATAAATCGGCTATTATAGAAGAAAATACAGGTACAGAGAAAAAACAGACAGTAAGTGCTGGGGCGAAATATAATATGTCTAAAGTCGGTCTTGATTTTGATGGGACTTGGAGCACAACTACAATAACCGAGGCTAATAAAAAGAATTCAGATTGGACATGTACTATTCAATGTGTAGGAGGCACTACTTCTGGTACTACTATAACTTTGGCTCCTAATCAAGGTCCCACGACTACTATCAATATAGGTGCATGGTCACAATCTGTAGACGATACTCATTCGCGGTTGGTTGATGTTGATTGGAATGCTACTTATCCTATTTATGATTTGGTTTCAGACCCAGTAAAGAAGGCTGATTTAAAGCTAGCAGTAGAGAAATATATAAATAGTAAAAAAATATCAGTTATTAAGTTGGTTACATTATATCAATTATATTGGCCTAAGGGTGTAAATTGTCACTGGTGTACTTCTTGGTCAGAAGTTCTTCGGTATAAGAATGAAGGGCATGAATATTCCGGCGTTTTTGGGTATATATGTGCTGAAGAGGAACCTGGTACTCTGCCTCTTTATAGAATGTATTGGTCTAAAGGGAGGAATTCACATTATATTACTTCATGGGCTGAAGTACGTAAATTCCAAAATGAAGGTCATGAATACCAAGGTATAGTTGGCTATATTTATACATGGAATGAAGTTAATACTATTCCTGTTTATAGTTTATATTATCCTAAAGGTCGAGATAGTCATTATTTAACAGATAAAGCAGAAGTAGATCGATTTATAAGGGAGAGAGGTGATCAGTATGGTGGTATTTTAGGATATGTTTATCCATAAATATTGTCGGTTTTAAAAAGATATAGGTAGATTTTTTTTTCTTGTTCAAATAATAGTGTTCGCTCGAGATCCAAAGAAAGCGAATACTATTATTTGTAAAATAGTTTTGTTTATTGTAATCTGTTTCGTTGGTATATTTCTTGAATAGGAATGGCTAGCATTACCGGTTTATTAAATTCTTCCCACAAGAATATATTATAATTTAGTGATTTGGGAATTTTCTCTTATTTTTTTAAGGTTTACATATTTCTTTGGTTTAAGCCTAATATATATGGCAGTAAATGAATGAATCTATAGATACGTGTACTTATTTTCTTTTGTTTGGCTGAATCATCGTATGGAGTCAGCCTTTGGTAATGGAAAAATAGATGCCGCAAAGGATGCATAGCATGGTATGCCCACGGTTTACGTCCACTATAGTGTAAGATGATTGGATGTAAAATGGCATCTGTGTATGATGGTTTCCACGCAGGGGATGTATATCTGTTATTTCTATAGAAGTCGTCTTGAACATTCCACTTTATATCTATTAGTACCTTTTGGTCGTATAATAGAGCATTTAATATGTCTTGATCATTTAGAATAATGCGATCGGGATATTGTTGATAATATTTTATACATTGTTGCTCAATATTATGTTTGCGCCAATATGCTAAGTTTAATAGTAAAACACCTCCGTTTATGTAGTTGTATGAGGGAGCATATTGTAATCTTTCAAAGTAACTAGGATTAGGGCTGACAGTATCTTGTACCCCTGCTAGTGCTAATTGGTTTAGATTGGTATCCCATAATTCTTTTAAGGATCCTAAAACAAGTGTATCACTATCTAGATAAATCACTCGTGAGATTGTAGAAGGTAATATCGAAGCCAACACACATCGATAGAAGACAACCATGGAAAGACGTTGTTTTTGCCACTTAACTTCATAATTTTGAAGTTTTTCATGTGGGATATAGTAAAAAGCTATGGAAGTTCCATATTTTTCTGCTACTTGTGACAAAGTAAGAATATCTTCTTTGGGTAGATGCCCTGATACAATATGTAGCATGATATCTTTAGGATCATTATTTTCTAATATTGAAACTATTGTGACTGCGCAATAACGAACAAATTTGGAATCTATAGTAAGTGCAATATGCATCATTAGGTTATGAGTTTATATTTTTAAAGAAATTAGGAATCGTTACATCCGGAATAATGAATCCGTCTTTGCGAAGTGCTTCAAAATAAGCACTGCCGATAACACGTTCATATTCAGCCTCTAGTTTTCCTTCTTTATGTAACTGATAGAAGTAGCGCCAGTGGCGACCTCCGTGTTTGCCCTTGTGTTGCTCCAGTTGCTTGCCGCCATTTATCATCTTTTCCATAAACTGCTGCTTGCCGCGTATATTGTAATGATATACATGGATATGGCTGTCGGCAGAGTTTTGTGGGAACATGGTTACTTTATGGTTTCCCATTGAAATTTGCAGGTAACCGGCAGTCCGGTGAATGACTTTTTTGTTCTGACGCTCAAACAGCGAATAGAGTGACAAGTCATATTTTTCAGGTTCGGTTACCGCTTTTACAGTCTTATCCCATTGCCAAAAGGGCTTTTCTTCTTCAGGATAGACACTTCTCATTTCACAATTCAGCACATTGGCATTGGTGGCATATAATTCATCTTTCAAATTGCCAGTAGGGGCATACCATAATTCGTCGGCATCGGCATTGATAATCCAGTCGGCCTTATAAATGGTTTTGGCTTTCCAAATCATACGGTCTACCCAGTCCTTTTGTTCATAGTTGGTAGCCTTTTCTTCTATCACTTCTTTAATCCACCCTTTTTGTTTGTATTTACGGATAATGTCCGGAGTTGAGTCTGTGGAGTTATTATCAGTAATGATAAACCCGTCCACTCCCATCGCTTTATGGAACTGTAGATTCTCTTCCAGCATCCCTTCTTCGTTTTTTACCAGCAATGTCATGAATAATTTGACTTCTTTCGTTTGTTTAAAAGCCAAAGGAAATTCGGATATAACGTGCCCTATTTTGGATAGTAATAAATTGCTCATAAATAACCAATGATTATTGATTTCTACCTGTCATATTAGAGATAATTAATACTATTGTCAAAAGAATTTGTTTTATTCTGAACTCATTATAATAGATAACGTAATCCTTAGTTTCTCATAATATTCTGATATTTAATTATATAACAAATTTACTCTTTTTCTGTAAATATAGTATATAAATGCTAGTTTATTATGAAACATTAACTGGTAAGAGCGTTGCCGTTTTTTAACTCATAATTCCAAGTTTTTCATGTATTCCGTCGCAATAGGCTTTCCATAATCGGGGTATATCTTTCCATTGATAGGCTTTTGCAAACGGACTGGTGAACAACGCGATGAAAATATATCCCATTACTCCGTTGAAGCCGCGAAGATATTTCACTGCTATGTTGCGTCCGTAGTGATGGTTTAAATAAGTTGAATTACGGATCTGATAAAAGCGTTTCCACTTTTTCTTCTTGCTTCGCTCATTCCATGTGTCGTTGGAGAAGAATTTCTCTTTATCCATCAGGGCATCAGTATATAGAGTATTTTGTACCCTGCCCGTATGGTGCGGAGACAGTAATCTGTATCATCACAGAAAATGAAAAGGTCTTTATTGGGAAGACCTATCTTCTCAACGACTTCGCGGCGGATGAACGGACCTTCGAAAGCTGTTCCCGTAATTTCTGTCGGTGAGGTGATGTGCCGTCCTGCCAGTTTCTTGCTGTACATGGATACAAAAGGATTGCTCAGGTTGTATGCCTGGAAGTCATGGGTGAATATTTCTCCTTCGAGCAACCTGCGAGGGGCCAGTATGCCGATATCTTTCTTGTCGGTATACGGCAAGAGTTGTTCCAGACAGTCGGCCCGCGGAAATACATCGTCATCCATGCACCAAATCCAGTCGCACCCGCCTGATAAGCGTATTGTATGCCTGTATAGAATCCTCCCGCACCGCCCACATTGGTCTGATTGATTACTGTCAGCCCTTCCTGTGCGGCAAGCCATTCCGTTGTACCGTCCGTGCTTCCGTTATTTACTATTACAATGGAAGATATCGGCTTGTTTTGTTGCAGACAACGAATATTTCTTTTCAGAAGTTCCATTCGGTTGTAGGTTACAACTACGGCTATAATGTTCATGATGCATTTAGTTTTTAGTAAAGGTTATCTATTTTTCCCGGCTGTACGCTTCTATAGGCTCTCATGAGCTCAAAGCATTTTTCCACATCAAAGTTCCGTGTCTTGGCGTATTCTTCTGCCATCCATCGGTGCATTTGTGGAGTTGCCGGCAGGCGTTCAAAGTTTTTGCAGCCGGTCTTCATATCTATGGGGCCGATGTACATCCGGTTCAAATCGACAATTTCTATTGTTATGCCATTGGGAGTTTTCTGAAACAGGATGTTGGCACGTCCGTAGTCTTTGTGGGCGTATCCGTGTTCGTGAAGACGGGCGGTCACTTTGCCTATGGCGCGGAATACTTCCTCGGCGTAGTCAAATTGCTGTGTGAACAGGTTGTCGTAAATGTAGGGGCAGGTGGAGAGGAGGCTGATATAATAACTTTTATCGAACAGCAGCCCTGAACGTATATTCATATATCCCACCGGTTGCGGGGTGCCTACACCTATTTTCAGCAGCATTTCTGCATGGTCGTAAGAGCGTTTTGCCTTGGATGGACGAAATATGCCATATACAAACCGGTTGATAAGGTGGGGGCTGTGAAAGGATTTGATAACATATTCTTTGCCATTGTATTCCATTTTCCGCAATTCATTGCGCCCTTGGTGAATAACAGTACCTTCATTCCTTTGGAAACGTTCGGGAATGGATACTATAAATTCTTCCAGATTTTTGAAATCAGGGTGAATCACTAAGGTGCGGGGATGAAACAAACGCTCTGTCTTGCTCATATCATTATAATAGTGTTAAATTTTGTCTAGTCCTTTGGTATATTTCAACCAGTAATATTTTAAAGGATTCTTGTATTTCAGTTGTTTCCACGGACGGCTGCTATGGGGCCTGTGCCATACGGGCAACGTGGTGAACAGGTAGTTTTGGAAACCTCGTTTCAGTGACTCGTGCGAGATGGTCACATCATACCAGTTCTTGCTTGGGTCTAATGTCTGAAAGTCAAATGCTTTCAGCAGTCCGGGGGTGAGTAGTGAACAGCAGAAGCTGCAATGCTTTTTTTCCGGGTACACTTGATTCTCGTGTCCCTTGGCGTGTAGGTAGGGGTAATTGATTATGCCTTTTTCATCGGTTGTCACAGCTGCTGCAATTCCGCATTGTTTCTGTTGCAATGCTCCATTGTATAGTGATTGCAATGTGTTCTTTTTGACAATAACATCCGATTCCACAATCAGCAATCCTGCATCTGCTTCGATGGCTTCTTTTTGTGCTGTTTGTAACACCAGTAGATAGTTGGGAGAGGGGTGGTCGGTCAGGTCTGATAAGTTGACCAGACGAAAATTCCATTGACGGGCGGCCTCTTCCAGCCGATGGGTATTTTCTTCCGTGCTGAAATCGTTATAGACAGTGTAAGTGAAAGGAACCAAAATATCCGATTCCATGATTGCTTTTACGGTTTCAAGCGTGGAGTCAATCGAATCTTTTACGGGTGTTATGATATGAAGGCACTTCATTGGTTTGTTATCTATATTGTTTGTCAATTTAGGAATATCATGCAAATTTAGCGGAAAACTTGGGGAGTCCAAGGATTTCCTTTTATTTAAATGTCTTTTTGCATAAGGCGAGGGCAGCGGCTACGGTATCGTCCATGTCGGCGTATGCGTATTGTGCCAGACGGCCTCCGAATAAAACGTCTTTCCGCTCAGAGGCCAGTTTTTTATATTGGCTCATCATTTCGGTGTTCCGCTTGTCGTTTATCGGATAGTAAGGTTCTTTGCCCGGCGCGAAATCATCGGGATATTCATACGTGATTACAGTGGTGGGCTGTGTGCCGAATTCAAAGTGCTTGTGCTCAATGATTCGGGTATAGGGTACCTCACGTTCTGTATAATTGACTACTGCGTTGCCTTGGAAATCCTCTGTTTCCAGCTGTTTATGTTCAAAGCGCAGGCTTCTGTATTCCAGATGTCCGCATTGGTAATCGAAGAACTGGTCTATGCATCCGGTGAACAGGATATTGTCTGCCAATGCGTCCAGTTCATTGCGGTTGCTGAAATAATTGGTGTTGAGACGAACCTCGGTTCCTTCCAGTAACGCATCGATAAGGCGTTGTATCCGCCTTTGGGGATTCCTTGGTAGCTGTCATTGAAATAGTTGTTGTCATAAATGAAACGGAAAGGAATACGTTTGATGATGAATGCCGGTAATTCTTTGGCGGAACGTCCCCATTGTTTCTCTGTATAACCTTTGATAAGGCGATGGTAAATGTCTTTTCCACATAGCTTTAATGCTTGCTCCTCCAGGTTGGCGGGGGTGGTGATATGGTCAAATTCTTTACGTTGCTCTTCTATCTTGGCCTTGGCTTCCGCCGGGGTCTTTACTCCCCACAGCTGATAAAAAGTGTTCATGTTGAAGGAAGATTGTATAATTTCCCGTCAAAGTAAGCCAAAGGGGAGTTGGTGTATCGGTTGAATTCGACAAAGCTGTTTACATAGTCCCACACTTCTTTATTGTCGGTATGGAAGATATGTGCACCATATTTATGTACATGGATGCCCTCTATATCTTCACAGTAGATATTGCCTCCGCGATGATTGCGCTTGTCAATTACCAGGCAATGTTTACCTACTCGTTTTGCCTCGTGGGCAAAAACGGCGCCGAACAAACCGGCACCTACTATCAAATAATCATATTTTTCCATAATCACTTAGTTTCTTCCTGTTGTCTGCGCAGCCACTCTTCTTTGGTTCTTTTCCAGCGGTTATGGCTCCAGAGCCAATATTGGGGATGCGCTTTTATTGTTTGTTCCAATTCTCGGGTAAACAAATCGGTCAATTCAAAATCGGGTACTTGCCGGGGGGTATCGCACAATGGTTTGAGCCGGCAGTGGTAGTATCCTCTTTTGACCCGTGTTATGTCAGCATAATAAATCAAGGCGTCCACTTGCTTGCCTATTTTCTCCGTACCGATGAAAACCGGTGTTTCTTGGTTTAGAAATTCAGTCCAGTGATGTATGCTGTTCACTTGGGTGCTTGGTCCGAAATAAATCCGATAATTGCCTTTTGCTTTGTCCGTTTCAATTCAATGATGCGGCGCAAAGTCGTTTTCATGGGGATGCATTCGCCTCCGAACTGGTTGCGTAATCTTAGAAATAGTTTGTCGAAAGCCTGATTGTACAGTGGATGATAGATTTGTCCGCAGGATATGTCTTTGGAAATCCAATAAGGCAAGGATGCAATCCATTCCCAGTTGCAATAATGCCCTAAATAGATAAAACAGAAGTCTTTGTTCTTTTTGTTCATGTTTTCCACTATCTCGTCCAGTCCTTCAAAAGTCATTCTTCTCATCAGTTGTTTTTTTGAAATGGAGAATAACTTGAGCGTTTCTACTATATAGTCGCAAAAGAAAGAGTAAAATTGTTTCTCGATTTGGACAATCTCTTTTAAATCTTTTTCGGGGAATGAGTTCGATAAATTATTGCGTATGATTTTACGTCTGTAGCGGATGCAATAATAGAGCGGATAAAAAAGAAGATCGGATATGAAATATAAGAATCGTAAGGGTAGAAGCGAAAGCAAATACCACAAAAAGAAAACGGAATAATATATGAGATTTATTTGTTTCATTTAACTGATGACTTTGTTTATGTGTTCTATTACCATTTCGGGAGTTATGCCTTGCAGACAGGCATAATCTTTTCTATAACAGTGCTTTTCTCCGGATAAGGAACAAGGACGGCAGGGCAGGTCTATCTGTATTATGTTTGCCGCAGACTGATTCCATCCTGCAAAGCCTGCACAGGGATGCGTTGCCCCCCAAATGGACACAACCGGGATGTTCACTAGTGATGCAAGGTGCATATTGGCGGCATCCATTACCAGCATGACGTCCATATTGCTCATGAGGCCAATTCCATATTTATGGTTAGTTTGCCGGCTGTTGAGATGACATTGGGGAAATGTTGGGCCCATTCTTCCAATACTTTGATTTCTTTTTTTCCGCCTCCGAATAAGAAGATTTTTGTATGGTCGCGTGCAGATAAATGTTTGAGGATCTGCTCTTGCTTTGACAACGGATAGATTTTGCCTACATGTGTTGCAAAGGGAGCGATTCCAATCCATGTTTCTTGGTTCTTCTCACCGGTTAACGGCGCCAGGCTGGAAATATTGCCTTTATTCTTTCCGAAAAGGGAGAGGAAACTTAACCGGATGGGGTAACCTATCTGATTGAGCGTATGGGCACAGCGCTGAAAAAAGGAGTCTTGCTCTGTATATATTTTATGTTTCCGCCGTATCAGTTTTTGCAGTTCCCGCCTGTTCTGCTTGATGTGGCTGCTTTTATGCCTGCCAGACGAAAACGCCAGCAAAGAAAACGGCTGCGGAATGTGGGCTGGAAAGCGGCTACGGCATCAAATTTTTCTTCTTTTAAATCATTGTACAGCCATCCCAGACCCATTAATCCGGCATGTTCTCCTCTGAAATCTGCTCCACGGAAAATAACATTGTCCGGCACATTCTCGAATAAGGGGGAGAATGTGTCTATGCTCAGCACCATGATTTGATGCTGGGCATATTGCGTAGCCAATGAGTGAATGACCGGGATTGCCATTGCCACATTATTGATGGATGAAAAGCAGATTACAAGAATCTTGGACATAACAGCTGTTTTATTGAATGTACAAATCTATGCAAAGTTTTCTAATCAGCCAATTATTATTCGGTAAAAGTGTCTACCTTTGTTCCCAAGCAAGTTTTTGAAAGATGAAAATAATTGTAGATAATAAAATACCTTATATACATGAAGCTGTCGAACAGATAGCCGATGAAGTGGTGTATTTGCCCGGCAGTGGTTTTACCGCCGGGGATGTACGGGATGCTGACGCATTGGTGATCCGTACCCGTACCCGTTGTAACCGCGAACTGCTGGAAGGAAGCAAGGTGAAATTCATTGCTACTGCAACCATCGGCTTTGATCATATTGATGTGGACTATTGTGATGAGGCGGGAATTGTATGGAAAAATTGTCCCGGTTGTAATGCCGGCAGTGTGGAGCAGTACCTGCATTCGGTATTATTATTGTTGAAACGCCGGAAGGGGGTGAGATTGGAAGAAAGCTGTCTGGGTATTGTTGGGGTAGGACATGTGGGAAGCCGTATCCAACGTATGGCGGAGGCATTGGGGATGCGGGTCTTGCTGAATGATCCTCCACGTGCGGACCGGGGGGAAACAGGATTTGTGGATTTGTCTGTGCTGGCACGGGAATGTGATATAATAACCTTTCATACTCCGCTGAACAGGAATGGGAAATATAAAACGTTCCATCTGGCGGATGCGGATTTCTTTGTCGGTTTGCAACGGAAACCTTTTATTGTGAATACTTCTCGTGGAGAAGTAATGGAGACATTGGCTTTGCTTGATGCGCTGAAGACAGGCCGGATACGTGATGCGGTTATTGATACGTGGGAAAATGAACCGGATATTCACCCGGATTTGTTGCAGAAAGTTTTTTGGGAACCCCTCATATAGCAGGTATTCAGCTGACGGAAAGTCGAATGCTACACGGATGGCATTGGAGGAGCTTTGTAACTTCTTCCATATACAGGCTGATTTTAAAATAGTACCGCCCACTTTGCCGTATATGGATTATTCTTCTGATCCGGAAGAGGCTTTTCTACAGGTGTATGATCCGACTCGTGACAGTGATGCATTGAAACGGCATCCCGAAGAATTTGAACATTTGCGGGGGAATTATCCATTGAGGCGTGAAATTTCTTTTTTACCGTAGGGGGACATTTCAATGTACCTACGGTGGCCAGAACTTTTAGTCTGCTTTTGCTGTTTGCATCTCTTCTGCTACAATCTGTTCGCAATCTTCAATGCTGTATCCCGATGCGGGTTCGCTCCAATACCATAAGGCGGGAGTTTGTTGTAATGTATCCATAATCAATTATTTTTTAGATGGGTTATTCAATGTTATAGTTGTTTCCGAATGTTGGTTACCGCCCAGAATGCCGGTTCCTCCCTCCACATTGCTGTAAACCCGTAGAGGTTCGGCTAGTCCAATGTTACCCAAGCCTCCTTCTAACGTGCTTCCGGCAATTTTTTGTAAGGACAACAGGTATAAAAAGTAGGATTCGGAAAGGGAATAGATGGAAATGATTCTTTGTTCTGTTTCGTCTAACTCTGCCGTTGTCTCTTTTATTTGTAAAGTATAGGTTTGTCCGTTAATGCTTTGGTCGGTAAAGAGGGCTCCTCCTCTTTTTTCCAATCCGTTGAATGCCATACTTTCGTCCAATATGGCATCCTGTTCCTTGAATACAGGATCTATATAATCTATTTTTGTTTCGTAGTAACCGTAATAGCCCGTTTTTATTTGTGTGATTTTGGCCAGATAATAATTGTTCTTTTCCGGAAATTCATCAAACGTGACTTCATAGTATATTTCAAAATAGTCGGAAATTGTTCCTTGATAAACTCCGTTACCTTTTTTTATTGTATGACTGGCGTTTTTTATAGGTACTTTCTTTGGTATGATATCTTCTGCCGTTACTGTACCATATTCGGGGGTGGATGCAACAATTTTTATCCGGTCTCCTTCTGCCGGGATTGTATTTGAAAGGAATAAGGTATCCGGCTGGTCTGGGTTCCGGGGATTATTCAGTGTTTTCCATTGCATGGTTTCTATGTATTGATTGTTGATATAGAGCTCCACATGGGCGTGAGGGAGATTGACATAAGGCTTCTTGTCTGGATAGAACCAGGTCCGGGTGATGGAGGCCATTACCACTGTGTCGGGGGATACTACACTGTTTATTACCATTTTGGGCGTAGTGCGATATTCGTCCAAATCTATTTTTCGATAACAGGAGGTAAGGAACACTCCGAGAAGTAATGTATATAGCAGATGTTTCATAATCATTTAAAATTTATAAGTGTAAGAAACTGATGGTATAATGGGAACTATGCCCAGGGTATAGAAGCAGTCGTTATTATACCACCATCCTTTGCGTATGCTGACGGGTGCCATGTAGGAATAGACATTGTAGATGCTGATATTCCATATTCCCATCCGGTTCTTTTTCTTTGGCCGGTAAATATTGATGCCCAAGTCGAGTCTGTGATAGGCGGGAAGTTGGAAATTATTACGTTCCGTATAATAGTCTAATCCGCCTGAATCTATATAAGGAGGAACCAGGCTGCCTCCCGGAAACGGATGTTGGGGAGAAACGGCCTGGTAGTTTTCGAAAGAAACCGTGAGCCGGTTACCGGTTGCGTAGGTCCAGCTTCCGGTCAACTCCAGTTTGGGCTTGATTTTCCAATTGGCTATTATATTGAATTTATGCCGGTTGTCGAATTTGGCAGGAAAACGCTTGCCTTTATTTATCTCAGTGAACTGTCTGTCATTCCAGCTTAGAGTATAACCTGCCCATCCGGTTATTTTTCCTTTTTCTTTGCGGGCAATAAGTTCTACGCCGTAAGAACGTCCTTTTCCTTGAGTCAGTTTATCTTCCCAGCTGGTGGAAGGAGGGAGAAACTGGTAGTTGTCTTTATAGTCCATCAGATGTTTCATCCATTTATAATATCCTTCTATGGAGAAAGAGTAGATTTTGTTGCCGGTGGTGTAATAAGCTCCTACAGCCAGTTGGTCGCTCTGCATCGGTTTCAGCTTGCGGCTGACCGGTATCCATGTGTCTGTGGGCAGGTTGATGTAGCTTTCATTGACTTGATGTACATATTGGCTCATCCGGGTATAAGAGGCCTTGAGACTGAGTTGCGGATTGATCAGGAAACGACTGGAAAAACGGGGTTCTAGAGAAGTGTACGTTTTCCCGTCAATGGTGTATAGTCCGAGGTGAACCCCGGCGTTCAAACGTATTCTTTTGTTCATTTTCCAGTCTTCTTCCATATATATGCCTAATTCATGTGCAGGTAGGGCAGTGTCGTTGTTTTGTCTGGTCTGGGTGGTCATACCATTGGAAAAATACGATTTTTCGTCTACGGGATGAAAACGGTGGTAAATATAATGAGTGCCGAAATGCAACTGATGGGAAGCATTGGGGCGGAAATCGAAATTGGCTCGTATGCTGAGGTCGTCAATGCGGTTCTGTTGAACTTTCCTGTGATACGTAGTTGGCTTCTGTTCCTTGGTAGTAGTCTCCTTTCAAGGTGGAAGAGTAGTGGGTAAAGGCGGCATTCACATTACCGAAGAGTTGGTTGTTGAATACGTATGACCAGCCGGTAAATGCATGATGTTTCCCCATCGCAGTTTGCCGGTGTTTCTGCTTTCATATCCGTTGTCACCTTCTCTTTTTTCTCCTCCCTTCAAAAAATCGTTTCCCCAGTAAAGACCGGCATATCCGCGGCTGCGGTCATTGAACTGGTGGTTGAGTTTAAAGTTCATGTCGGTAAAAGCGTATCGTGCCACTATTTGGGTTTCTCCTTTATTTCTGGTAGCGTTCCAGATGGCGATGGTTGGGGCCGAAAGCGCGTCAATCCATGAACGGCGTAATGCAAAGTTGAATGAGGTCCGGTCTTTGACCAACGGACCTTCCAGATTCAGGCTGCCTGAGTCAGTCCCAGCATGGCGCTTCCGTGATATTCTTTCATGTTGCCATCCTTTGTATGGATATCGACTACGCTGGACAGTCTTCCTCCGTAACGGGCGGGGAAGGCGGACTTAAAGAATTCTACATCCTTTACGGCTTCGGCGTTGAAGGAGGAAAACAGACCGCCCACATGGTTGATCTGGTATAACGGATTCCCTTCTATCATATAAAGATTGTCGTCTCCATTACCGCCCCGCACATACATTCCTGCCAATCCGGCTGTGCCTGCCGATACACCCGGCAAGGTCTGTAGGGTTTTTATAATATCAGCTTCTCCGAATAATACCGGGGTTTGTTGGATCAGTCTTTGTTGAGACGGGTATGTCCCATATCGGATGTTTGGACTAATGGAGAAGAGGTATATTCTCCGGTCACTACTACTTCGGCTAATTGCTGGTGGCTGTTCAGCAGAACCGGAAGCAGCGTGTCTTGTTCCAATTGTATGAATGAACGGTGGAAACTGTCATAACCTACATAGGAGATGTTCAGGTATACATCGTTTCCGGCTTCCAGGGTCAGGCTGAAAAAGCCGTTCGGCGTTGGCTGGTTGTTCCTTGATGGCTTTTAGCATCATAGATGGAGGCGCCTATAAGGGACTCTGAGGAGGATTTGTCTCGTATGAAGCCGCTGATTACAATGTTTTTCTGTTTTTTCTTGAGGATGATGTATTTGCCTGATTGTATATATTCTACGGGCAGTTTTTGAAACAAAATGCGCAAACAGTGGGATAACGGCTTGGGCGGTTATTGTTATATTCTATCGGTAACAGAATGTTTTGTTAAAGAGGATTCATACGAAAAGGTTTACACCTGTCTGTCGGGTGATTTCTGCTAAAACTTTACGGATGGGGGTTTGTTTCATATCTAATGTTACGAGGGGTTCGTCATGTTCTGTTCCTTTTGCCTCAATGCAAATGTGCATGAGGCAAAGGAACAGAAGAAAAGAAAATTTAGAATGGAATTGCATCATTGGGTTATGTCTAGTTTTGTATCTAGTGTTTGGTTTATGATTTCAATTATGTCTTCTATCGGAGTATTGTCAAAGGTCGTGGTCAAATAGTACTCTTTTTGTGGAATTCCGCCGATATGGACTTTATAGACTTCTTCTAGTTCTTTTACTACCTTTTTCAAGGGGGCTTCATTATAAACAAACACGTGAGTCTTCCATGCAAAAGTGTTAGGATCACTTTGCTTTTCTATTTGCATTTGTCCTTTTTGGTTAATGAAAGCATACATGCCTTTTGTCAGGATAGCTTCTTTTTGTTCTTTGTTATAAAAACAGACTTTTCCAGACTCTACGGTTGCCGAAGTTTGATTTGCATTTGCCGTTACTTGGAATTGCGTACCTAGTACTTGTATGTTTGCCAGTTCGGTCTGTACCCTGAAGGGACATTGTTCTTGATGTGTGACTGAAAAATATGCTTTTCCGTTTAAAGTGACGTTCCTGTTTTTTTTGCCGTATGCCAAGCGGTCATACTGTAAGGCCGAATTCTCTGCCAGCGTAATATGGCTGTTATCCGGAAGCGTGACTTCTTTGACAGCGTGTGCGGATGAGGCAATGACAATCCAATCTTGCCTGTCGTATATCCACCACCAACTGAATCCGGCTATCAGGAAAGTGACAGCGGCGATAGTTATTAGTCTATATAATAAGATAGAATTATTTTTCTGTTTGCCGATACCTAGTTTTTGCCAGGTTTGTGTCGTGTCCAGCCTGTTTTCCCGATAGAACCGGGCTACAAAACGAATATCTTTTTCTTCTTTCTCCATGCGATCTTTTTTCTTTTTATTGTTAAGACAGGGAAAAGACAAAATCCCCCTATTCGCTTGCCGATTTTTTTTATCCGAAGAAAAAAGTATATATTTTAATGGCTGTTTCTCGTAATGTTTTCAGTGCCTTACTGATTTGATGTTCGACTGTCTTTATAGAAATACCCAGCTCGGTGGCAATTTCCTGATAAGTAAGGCCGTCACGTTTGGAAAGCAGAAAGATCTTTTTCCGTTCGGTAGGAAGGTGGTCGATAGCTGTCCATAAACGAGCATCACGTTCTGACCGGATGATGCGTTCTTCTTCTGTTAAATCTTCCAAGTCTGTCAGTTCGGTTGTTTCACAGTGTGTTTGCCGGTTGGTTACCAGTGTAAGTGAGCGGTTACGTACAGTTTGGTACATATAAGCTTTCAGATTTTGAATAGATGTGCCTCCGACAAGCTTTTCCCATACATCAGAGAAGGCTTGTTGGACGATGTCTTCTGCGTCATCCAGATTTTCAGTATAGCGCAGGGCATACATATTCAGCGGACGGTAAAGACAGCGAAATTGGTATTCAAATTCCTTTGCCGATAGTTTCATATTACGTTTTTATGTAAACAGAGGCAAACTTACGGCTTTTTTTTTCGGTAGTCAAGCGATACGAGGTGAAAAGTCTTTAATTTCATAGTCAGTGTAAGGGATATCGATCTTGAACAAAAAACATTTTTCCCTTTTATATTATTTTATTCTGTCACCATATCTTGTTGTAAATCAATATAATGCCGTGCGAATACTTTTCGAATTCCACTGAAACGGTTTGTAGTCCTGCTTCTGCTTGCTTTTCATACGGCAGAAGCAGGTTTTCTTCATGCGTGTGTCTTTTCTGCAGCTGTTTTCCGGCAAGAGCATAGGCGGATTTGTGTTTCTATCCGGCGGCATCCGAAATATCACCTTGGTGAAGCGCTTCTTTCACCTGGGTGAAGCAAGTAGTTCACCTTAGTGAAATGGCATTTTCACTAAGGTGGAATAATGGATGGAATGGGGTGCTGTATGATAACAGCCTTTAGTTAATGTGATTAGCGTTCACTGTACCGGCTTCGGAATTTAGTATCTGCATACCGATTAAAAGGGATATGGGATCTTTCTCCCGAGAAGTCTCCAGAAAAGGCACATTAAAAGCATGGCTTTATGTCAAAGCTGTGGCAGGCTATCCGCCTTAACAGAGCCTTAAAGGGCATAAAGCGGTTATGGAATAGAATACCAGACGGGCTGATAGCTGGTACAAGCCCCCCCCTTATGCACGGGTGGCATCGTTGGTACGCTCGTTGCAGAATGGTTTTGAATAATTTGCCAATGTGTCAATGTGCTAATATGCCAATTGGCTGCGCTCTATTCCGCATGATCATTGGCATATTAGCACATTTGTGAATTAATTCATTATTAATCAGTTATACGATAACTCTTATATCGAAGTTACGTTTTTGATAGTTAAAAAGCGAAGAAAGGACGAACGTTATATCCGGAATCGGAAAGCTTGCTGTAAGTTTTGACAGCTACTCTTTCCCAAAAAAACGCCATCGAGCATCTCAAAGTGCCAAATAAGAATCCAGGCATCTGTCGCTACATTGGATTCGGTGGTGCATCTGAAAATGTTTCTGTTGCCGACAATTTCTCCCAACGTACTTCCGGCTTTGGCTAATTGTTTACTTATTTTTTCTCTTGTTTCGGTTCCATATATCAGAGTTTCTAAACTGTATGCAGACTGTCTTTCAAATGTTCTCGGAGATTTTCCCCCTATATTTATGAGCAGATCGAACCATTGACCTATACTCGGCATGAACCACGGACTGCATATATTTTCGTCATTCGGTATTTTATTTTTCGTCCGATAATCTTTTATCTTAAAAAAAGCTTTGTATGTATTCTTAAGTTGAGTATCATCATGAGCATTCAATATCACTTGCGTTTCAGAATAGCCATTCATGTTATTCTCCAGTAAATCGTTTGTTGTCATATTAGGGATATCGGGTTCATCTACCTTGTCTCCCCATTTAGCCGCTCCTATGTTTTCCAATCCCATCACATAGGCATGTGTCCATCCTTTCTTATTGCATTCCGGATCGGTCATTTTTTCCGGATCGCAAGTAATTACCATCCCTGCAGCATCTTTGTAGTCGGGGATTGTGTTGCCCTCAAAGACTCCATCTCCGGGGAAAATCTCTATTTTATTGTTTGCCGTGAAAAAAACAAAATCACCGGGAGTGAGTTCCGTGTTTTCTCTATGGCAGATAACGGGCTTTTCACCTCTAAGGTGTAGCAGCATCCTGCAGTGAACGCTGTGGAGGGGGTGAATGAGTAGGTCAGTGTTTTGTCTGTGCTTGTGCCGGAAGTTGATACATCGGTTATTGAATAGCTCCCGGCTATGGCTGTCGCTGTCTTGGTGGGGAGGACAATGGCACGGAAACTGCCGTCGTCCATTTTGCAGGGAGTGACATTGTTCAGTTTCACGTTTTTGGCTGTGACATCGACAGTCAGGTCTGATAATGTTCCATTGTTGCGATAGGTGAAGACTGCATCCGCGGGTGGAACATATTTGAAATGCGCTTGTGGCTTCAATATCAGTAATGCGAACCGATGCTCGAATTCAAAAGTCAGGGTTTCCTCGCTGACCTTTCCTACGGCGGTCATCAGGTCACAGGCGGTATATTCATCGGAACCGGATTGATCCGCTCCGGGTTTCAGCTTTTCGTTGTCCACTAGTGAGGTCATGATTTCGTCCGTGGTTTTACCGGTATCTATCGTGACACCTTCCTTGTAGGGATAGTACGCGATATAGTCCATACCTTCATTCCAATAGAGCGAAGTGCCGGCAGGAGGAATCCACTCACCTGTGTCAATGCCTGTTTTCTTATAAGTCAGTTTGATGTTGTTGACGGCATCTGCTATCGCATTATTTTTAACGGCGAAAATGCCGATGGCGTCTCCTGCACTAAACTGCGTTTCGGCTCCGTCTTCCAAGGGAGTGCGTGCAAAGGGGGAGCCGGATATGGAGAGATGATTGAAATTGCTTGCCGTGGCTTTCACGATGAGGGGCGTCTGGTTAGTTCTTTTGCCATCCTCTGGGTCGTTTTCGTGCGTACATGCGCCACCTATGACAAGGAGGCCGCATAATACCGTGACGATAAAAGAGTATTTCATATGTATATATAGTTTTTCTTTCAGATTCAATTAATTGTTCCGTCTACAGATCCCTGACCGCCATTCCCCCATGTGGGATGACTTTCTGTTGTGGCAGTGACTACTTTTTTGTCTATGCCGATGGTGTAGCTCATGAAAGCCCCCGACAGCCATTTGTCAAGTGAAGGTAAAGGCTGATTGGTCAACGTGACGGTTTGCGTTCCTTTGATTCCTATGTATGTATAGGTGATGTTGAATGTGTTTCCTATATTTGTGGGGAGCAGGAAGTAGGTACATAGCATAGCTTCCTCCGGAGTACTTTTATCCGGTACGGACAGGGATTTTGTGGTAGCGGTAAATGTTTCGGCAGTAACCGTTGACGGATAAGTCCAACCGAAACCCTTGTCGTCATCGTTTGCCGGCACATGAAAAGCCAGTGTCCCGCTTTTTGCTCCCGTAATGGAGAAAGCTGTGATTACCTTTCCCGTTATGTCGTCATTACTTTTCACATTGAAAACCACCTTGGTAAGTGCGTGTTGCATTTTGAAATCCACACTGCCCCCGTTTTGGTTTATAATGGGGGTGGCGGCAAGCAGGTCCACCTGGTCGGCTTCTGCTGTGGGTGTAGTGTAAGTGAATGAAGGATAACCCTTTTGGATTGCGTTGCTCGGCGTAACGCCCGTGGCATTGTGGGGTGCATAGGCAAAGAAACTGATTTTATCCGAATCATTGTTTGGCCAATACTTCAGGGGAGTGTATTGCCATGTGCCGTTTTTCTTTTCCACCAGCTGATTGTACATGAAGTTGGGGGTGGAAACTGTTGCGTCAAAGTTGCCGTGGGTAAGACTGGCAAATACTCCGATGGAGGTAAGATTGTCGTTGTTTATATCGCCGGCCCTTGTGGCGGTCGTTACATTGTTGGAGAAGCTATGGGAACATTTACGGTTTCTGTGCCTGTATCCTTTTCGCAAGACGTGAGTGTCCATGCCGAAAGGATTATAAAAAAGAGTATCTTTCTTAATCTTCTCATTGTTTTATTTATGTGTCAATTTCAATTTGTCGGTTGGTGTGCCCGGAGAAGGACATTCAACCTTATCCGGGCTTATGCAATATTTAATTTACATCAAAATTACCGGTAACGCTACCCCAGTCGTTCACTTTAGCCGCACTTACTTTTATTTCCTTCAGAGAAATAGTGAAAGTGTATGTGTAAAATTTACCTCTTTTCATGTGATTGGCAGGTAATGAAACTGCTGTTTCCAAATGGCTTACTGCGTATTTGGGATTGTCATCGCTGCTATCTGCCGTTTTGGATACAATATCGTAATGGAAGCCAATCTGAATATCGCCACTTGTACATCCGTCGGCACCGTCTGCCGCAACTTCTTCAGCATTATCGTTGATTGGAATTAAGTACAGGTTATTGATCTTTTTTGAATAAATCTACCGGAGTTTCTTTGTTCCCTTTTTTCAGAATGATGCCTTTAATGGATTTTTCCGTACCATCGGCCCATATTTCCGTGATCTCCTTCTCTTCCATTTTCATGATCTTTTCGATGCTGTAATCGCCTTCAGCGATTGTAGCATTTTCATAGTCCCAATGAAGGTCTTTCCATGTTGCCTTCGTATAAAATTTAGAATTTTCGTTGGTTAATTTATTAGTCTGATCAAAAGACAGGCTCCCTCCTTTTGGCCTATTATCCACATGTGAGTGATATAGATGAAGCTGCTTGTTCCGTCCAATCCGCTATAGTCAGCGCCTAATTTGGCTTTAAAATTTATTTTAGAAAGTGTATGCCTGAAGTTGAATTGTATGGCCTCATCTTGTGCTGTTTTGTTTAATTCTTCAGCTACAACCAAGTCTACCATTTCATCAATTTTGGTTGCTTCTTTCAATGTGAAATCAATAGAAGGTATGCCGGTATCATCAATTTGGGAAGTCACGATTCCTACACGGCCTCCGGATACATTGCTCTCATAAGGAGCATAGGCAAAGAAAGACACTTTGTCTGTCGTGTTGTTCGGCCAATACTTTGTCGGGGAATAAGTCCATTCATTTGCATTTGTGTCATAAGTCACTTTTTGATTGAACATAAAAGATGGAGTTACGGTTCCTTTAGCCTCATCCCAATTTTTACTCCCTGTGTAATATCCCATAATGCCGAAACCGCCATAATGGGTCTCGTCACATGTTCCTTGCATAGTTGTGGTAGAAACATCTGTGCCTCTGGTCGCCACCCCCGTGTAGACATCGAATCCGACAGCTGGATTACCGACTGTTCTGACCTCCGTAATTTCATTCTGCGAACAACCTGCCACCAGCAACGTTGCTATCGCCATTAATAAATGTTTTGTTCTCATTTTTTTATTGATTAGTATTATACTTTTGTTTTACAAAGGCAATTCTGTGTTTTCTTCTTTCCCCCAGTCGTTTACATCTGCATTGAAACCGGAGTTGGGATCTTTTTCAGGTTCTACATCGGGTATTCGTCCGGGTGTTTTTGCTTCTATATGTAGGTAGATGGCACCTGTTTCATCCGTGTCTTTTGAGATACTCACTTTATCGAAGTTTTGTTCTATCTTAGTCTTTCCGTCTACTAGATTGGCACTCAGCTCATGCTGTGGTCGGTTTCTTCGTCAAAGCCGAAAACACAGATTTCGCCTGTAAGAGTGCCGTCGGTGAAAGATCCTTCGTGGAAGGTCGGGTTTCCTATGGAAAATTCCTGTGTAATCATCTTTTCACCGCGTTGGCCGTTGTGCAGCAATATGGAGGCGTGGATGCTCCAAGGCGGCAAGTAGCATCTTTTATGTTGTTCAGTCCGTCTATGCTAATCTGCACTTTCACTGTGCTTGTCAGCTCGGTAGGGGTGAAGTGCAGTGAGCATTCTATGTTGTCCGTCACTTCAAATCCCTCGATGACGCAGGTTGCCAGCTTTTCGGGTGAGGTAACGCTAACTTCGCTTGCGGAACGATTTTCTATTTGTTTGGCATACGCTTCGAAGGTGTGGAAAGCATTCTCTCCTCGGAAAGCAATGCCGCCGAAATCACTGAATGAACGGTTGAATAAGATCACGTTATAATGTCCTTTGGGCAAACGGGTGATGGCGTGAGTACGATTACCCATCAGTACGGTTTGAGGCACTCCTCCATTTTGGGGATAGAAAACGGCCGTCGCGCCATAGGTGTCTTCTCCCTCCAGTCCGGCTTGGCTCCAGTCTGCCATGAGGGTGACTCCCACAACTTCATAGTAGGTAAGTTCGCGCCTATCGCAAGATATGAAAAGCAGAAAGGAAAGCAAGATAAAACGCATTCTCATTTTACACCTCCTTTTACTTTATGGTTTAATATCCATGCAAGGGAGATTTTAGCTTTGGTGGGACCAAACCATGTATATCGTCCGTTGTTTTGCCACAACAATGTCTGATGGTTATCGTTGGCGTGGTAATGTTTGTAATAGGTTCTCAGCACTCCTATTCCGAGGTTGAATTCCAAATGCAGATTTCGGGAAATGCGTTTTGCATATCCGTAGCTGATTCCTGCGGCAATGAAGAATTCTCCTTGATAGCCATTCTCTTTCCATTGCAAATCGTACTTTCCGCCTCCGGCATACAGCCCGGCGAAGTGCCCCGTAAGGATATTTCGTTTCTTCTTGTTGTCTAGCCAGTAACGTGTTTCCAGTCCTCCGGATAATATTTGCATACAGTATTTGTCGTTATCAAACAGCCACCACGGAAACATCAATTCGCCATTGAGCGACCAACATTTGCCAACGGGAACTTCGACTTCTATGTTTGGTATTAAAGCAATGTCAAACAGCATGTTTGTTTTCAGGCGAGAAATGGAACCGACTTATTGTATTTCGTTTTTCCGGCTCCATGGTCATTGCCGGTATCTTCATTTCCAATGCCGATATGCTTAGAGTGAACATATGCGGTTTGGGAATGCCCGGGATGTTTCATTCTTTGTTCGTGTATGCTGATATTACTCTTTTGAACATTTGTTTGGAAACATAAAAAACTGTCTTGTCCATGAGTGGGCAGGAAGCAGGCTGTTAGAATCAAAGTTTGCAATAATACGCGTTTCTTCAGTTTTTTTTCACCTGACCATAAATGTGTACTAATGTAATTGCTTGCTACTTTAATAATCAGCAAACTGAGTATATAAAATAACTTTGTCATTCCTAATCAAAAAACGTTCTTAATAGGCAAACGTTTTTTAGAATAATCGCAAAGTTATAATAATAATTTGATAATCAGCAAAGTTTATTCAATTTAATTTATGATAATAGTTCGTTAAGCGTTAAATTAACACTTATGCGGCAATTGCCGTAAACTCTTACTCCCTCCACTTCACCGGTTTTACATCTGGTAGGTTTGTGCGATTAAATCAACCGGAAATATTGTTTTTAGTGAATGTTTCCCGAATTATGCTCGGTGAGCCGGATTATTCATACCGCTTGGGCACTTTTACGCTTTCGCTTGATGATGACAGATGATATGTTTGAAGAATGTAGTAATTGCCAAAAAACTGCCCTGTATCGGGAAGCCGGAACGAACCGAAAGGATATGGTATAGGACTGGCGCAAACCCAAAGTATCCAGAATAAGTGATATGCTGTAAACAAAATAGGGCAAACCTCACGGTCTGCCCTATCCGAAACTTTAATATGAAATGCCTATTGAAACAAAAATCACAGTTTTTACCTTAAAATATTGCATTTAAAAGTTTCCTTTATCAGCATTGTCCCACCAAAGATGTGTTCCGCCTTTGTCACCGGAGATGCCAAATTTGCTGGAATTTTCTTGGTCCAGAAGTTTGATTCCGCCTTCTACTCCCTTAGCGTTGGCATCATAAGCCTGGCTGCTATAAATTACGCGGCGTACACCTTCTTCTGTGTTTACGGCTCCATTACTTTCATTGACGAATGCAGGAAAGAAGCGTGGATACCGGTGCGGCGTTGTTCTGCCCAGCCTTCGGTGGATAGGGGGAATAGGGCGAGCCATTTTTGGGTGATGATTCTTTCCAGTTTTTCTTCGTTGCTTGCGCTCTCATCCCATTTTACACTTAATTTATTTACAGCCGGGGTACTTAATTCGGCTTTGATGGGATCTGTATAGTCTATTTGGGTGCTTGTTCCATTGATGTAGGCGTCTACTGCTCCTTCCGGATATTCTTTGATTCCGGCATAAGCCCCCCGATAAGCTAATTCATTAGTCATGGAAACACGGATTCCATTTTCATATAGGTTCTTTACACTTTCACTGCCAATATCCCATCTTAATTTTGCTTCAGCCAATAGGAAATAGGCTTCCGCTGCTTTCATGATAGGCAGTGGCATGGAATAAGAGGAACCGTTGTTTCCCTGAATCCAACCGGAGAAGCTACCCCAACTGTTTGGTTTGGCAGGCAGGCCGCTGGCAAAACGGATACCCAGATATTGACTATTGGCGGCTACTGTGGTAGTACCGGCTTCGTTTTTGATATCTCCGGTATTCAGGGTCATATATAATGGTTGGCGCGGATCTTTGGTTCCACTCATAATAGTTACCAGATTGGCATTGAATCCACAATCACCCCAATTGAACATCAGCCACATTTCATTCTCAAGACTTTTATCGATCAGAATATCCTTGTTGACTGTTGCCAAGGTGTTTTGGGCAGCCTCGGTAGCGATTGCCTTAAGGTTCATTCCGGCGTTGCTGGCTTCGGTTTCCCGTTTGGACAGGCGTAACGCCATGCGTAGTTTCATCGTATTGGCTATTTTTACCCATAGGTCTTTGTCGCCGTTGCACCAACAGTCAAAGGATTTCAATTTGGCTATTTCATCTGCTCTCATGGCACTGATGTCAGTAATGGCTGTACTCAGATCTTCAAGCATGGCTTTATATAGGTCTTTCTGGCTGTCGAACTCGAAATACACTTCGTTTTCGCCCGACAGGATGGAACTGTAAGGTATCGGTCCGTAGGCATCTGTAGTCATCAATGTTCCGTAAGCCTGTACGATACGCATCACGCCTGACAGACCTCTTTCACCACTGGCGTCGCATTGTGCGATGATGCGGCGGGTGTTGTTGAAAATATGGAGATAATAGTTCTCATACATACCGCCACTATGTCCCCGGTTCTCTCCCATATCACCGTTGGTGAAGTTACCGTTGGGAGTCATAAAGTAACCTCCATAAAGGTCAATGGTCAGGTTGGTCCAAAACTGGAACATATTTTGCTGAGGAGGATAACAGTAGGTCATCGGTTCGGTACATTGTGCGGCAAAAGGAAGATCTGCCGGATTTACCTGGATGTTACTGGTATTCAATTTTTCAAAATCGTCTGTGCAGGAAGAGAAGATACTTCCTACGGTCATTGGGAATGCCATTAAAAAGGCGTATGTTAATATCTTATTCCGTTTCATAGTTTCAAGCATTAGAAGTTAAGTTTTAAATTAAGACCAAAACTGCGTGAGGTAGGCAGTGCAAACATATCTACACCTTGTATACCATTGCCTGTACCTGCTGATACGTCCGGATCCATCGGGGCGTCTTTGTGGAAGAAGAACAAGTTGCGGCCGATGATGGCTGCGGTCAGGTTCTTGCCCGCACCTAACAGGTTACGGAAGGTGTAGCCGAAAGTTACTTCGCGAAGGCGTATATTGGTTGCATCATAAACGTAGTTTCTACAGCGTATGGACTGTTGAAGTTATTGTTACCGGTGGTGCGATAGTACTTATCGGCATCAAATTTTACTCCGTCTACTGTAATACCGCCGGCGTCACGGGCTTCACCTGAACGTTTGGACACGCCCCAACCGTCTAGAGCCGCTTCGGTCATACCGATCACTTTTCCACCGAATTTAGCATCAATCAGGAATGATAGTGAGAAGTCCTTGTAGCGGAATGTGTTCGTCCATCCCATATTTACTTTGGCATTCATATTGCTGCGTATTCCAGTTCGTCCATAGAATCACCACTTACGATAGGCTCTCCTTTTTCGTTTTGCAGGGGCTTGCCGTTTTCATCACGCATCAGGTGACGTACATATAAATCTCCGTAGTGGCCGCCTTCTTTCAAGATCACTTTTGCACCTCCGAAATCGGTCAATGTCAGTCCGTTGGGAAGGTCATCTACCAATTCTTTAATCTTATTGTCATTGTAAGAGAAGTTTAGGTTGGTACTCCAACTGAAGTGGTCAGTGAACTGCTCATACCATCCGATGTTGAATTCAAAGCCTTTGTTTTCTACATTACCGGCGTTTACATAACGGTTTCTCAAGCCTGATTCGTAAGGAGCCGCAACGGAGAAGAACTGATTCTTGGTGTTGGTCTTATAATAAGTCAGATTGATATTCAGTCGGTTCTGTAAGAATGTACCGTCAAAACCAATTTCTAAAGAATGAGTTTTTTCCGGCTTCAATGTTCTGAACGGAGCTTTGTCGGGGGGAGTGATAGCACCTTGAGAACCTAGAGAATAGAGCAGATTACTCATGAATACAGGTACGTCATTACCTACGATAGAATAGCTTGCGCGGAATTTGAACAGATCAATGTTCTTACCCATATCTACAAATTTGTTCAGCAGGACACTACCGCCAAAAGAGGGATAAAAGAATGAACAGCTTTCTGTGAAAGCTAATGCCGAAGACCAGTCATTACGTGCTGATATATCAAGGAATATGCCTTCACGATAACCAAGTTGTGCGGTGGCGAATACTGAGTTCAGCCGTTTTTGGGTCATCCAGTTGTCATCTTTGCCCACGGTGGACATATTGCCATAATAGTTGTTCGGAGTAAAGATGTTCGGATAAAAAATGTTTCCGGAACCGGGCTGTGAGAACTGGGAGCCCTCACCCCATAGGTCTACATGAGAGGTTTTGGTTTTTGTAAAACTGGAACCTGCGGTAGCAGATAGAGAAAAATCATTGAATGTATGGTTGTAGCTTACCAAGACATCGCCATAAAGTTGGTCACTGAAATAGCGGTTGTCTTTCATGCGTCCCATCGGATAAAGGTTTCCTACGCTGGATGCGTAAGCATTGTGTACCCAGTGTTCTTCTCCTCTTTCGTAACGCATACGTCCTTGGATATTCAGATCTGGAGTTATGTCCCATTTGATGCTTCCGCCAAATTCATAGCGGTTACGGTCAGTGATCGGGGTCTGTCTGTTTAACATCCAATATGGATTACCGAATTGCTGTTGTTGTGTATTTGTCCAGTTTTGGACATAGCAGCCTCTTGTGGGATCATATACCTCGAAGTTCTCTTTATAGCCATTCCAGTCTTCTCCTCTAGGGAAGAGATAAACACCGGTCAGCGGATTCCATAAATAGCCGGCAGCTGCCTGATTGGTGATGTGCTGGTTGGTAAACTTGGCCGTGAAATCAATATGAATGTCTTTCAGAATATTGAAACCTACTTTTGAATTCAATTGTGGCTTCGGTAGTCATTCTGGGGAGTGATACCTTGTGAATAGACATTGGCATAGGAAAAATAAGATTGGATGTTTTCATTACCCCCGCTTAAGGAGATAGAGTTATTCGTTGTAAATCCGGTACGGAAGAATTTTTTTGCATAGTTTGGAGCTTTGCTGCTTAGTTTCTCACCCAGCTGAAAGTACCGTTGTCGCTCATCCCATAAGTAGTCTGGAATTCGGGTAGCACCATTGGGCTCTCCATTGTGGTGTTGCTGGATACATTAACGGAAACTTTACCCGACTGTGCTGATTTGGTGGTAATCATAATGGCGCCATTGGCTGCTACCGCACCATAAAGTGCTGCTGCCGATGCACCTTTCAGCAAGGTGATTTGGGCGATGTCGTCCGGATTGATTGTAGACATGGCGTCACCACCGTCTCGCTGGCCTCCGTAGTTGCTGTCTACCTGTGAATTGGTGATATTCATCATGACAGGAACTCCGTCTACTACTACTAATGGCTGGTTATTACCGCTGATGGACTTATTGCCACGGAACAGAATCTTGGAAGAACCGCCGGCTCCGGTTGAGTTCGGTGTAATCATCATACCGGCACTTTTACCTTGCAGGGAGTTAATCATATTGACGCTCTTGATGTCATTAACGTCTTTACCTCCTACTGTTTGCGCAGAATAGGTTAGTGTCTCGGATTGTCGTTTAATACCCATTGCCGTCACTACGACTTCACCCAGTGTTTCTGTGTCCGATGTCATTTTTACGTTGATTACTGTACGTCCGTTTACAGGTTCCTCGATGGTTTTCATACTTAAATAGGAGAATACCAGAATGTCTTTGTCGCCGGCTTGCAGGGTATACTTTCCGTCGAGGTCGGTCACTGTTCCGATAGTTGTACCTTTAATTAATACGTTTGCGCCGATCAGAGGTTCGTTAGCGTCTTTATCTATTACAGTACCGCTGACTGTATGCGTTTGTGCATACAATGCTGTTACAAACATTCCCAATAGGAATGTCAGGAAAAAAGTAAAAATTCGTCTCATAAGGTTAGATTTTGAGGTTCGTTCTTAATTAGATTTTTGTTTTTAGATTAAATAATAGGTTTGTTGATAATTGGGTATGTTTACCCAATAGGTTTGATTTGATAATTTTTCGCATAGGCATTCAGTTTAAGGTTAACTTATCAAGGTTTATTTATTAAGGTTTCTGTTAATCTCTCTTTAAGTCGGTCAACATTATTAATACAAATATCATAACCGGGTTACTAAACAAAAACTTATATTTTTTGTATTTTATCTCATTCTTGTTTTCTTATTTTGAAATAAATACTTATGTTTGTGTAACCTTAAATTAAAAATGACCTATGAACCTTAATGATAACCGCTTAATTATTAAAACCTTGAGGTCAGGGGATCAAAAAGTATTTTCCCTGGTTTATGCTTCTTATTACAAGCCGCTATGTTTGTTTTGTTCCTCGTATGTTTCTCTTGAAGAGGCTGAAGAAATAGTGCAGGATTTGATGATGTATGTGTGGGAAAAGCGTGAGTCGCTGGTAGAGGACTTGTCGCTGAAATCTTTCTTATTTACCAGTGTCAGGAACAGGGCATTGAATTCAATCACCCGTTCCCATATTACCCGTCAGGTATATGAAGAGTACCAGAGCCAACAGTTAAAATCTCTGCCGGCATTGGATTCTTGTTATAGCACGGAGTTGTTTAATGCCTATATGGAAGCTCTTCATGCTCTTCCTAAAGAACAGCAAAAAGTATATGTTATGAGTCGATATAAACAACTGACCCATAAAGAAATTGCTGACACGCTGGAGGTGTCGGTGCAGACTGTCAATTATCGGATAGGCAAAGCTCTTCAGTTTTTTCGTATTAGATTGAAAGATTTTTGCCTAAAATAGTCGCTTCAATCACCCGAGGGAAATATTCGTATTCCAACTGGTGCACCCGTGTTGCCAATGTATCTGGCGTGTCAGTGGGTAATACCGGACAGGTGGCTTGGAAAATGGTATTTCCTTCATCATATTGTTCATTTATATAATGGATGGTGATGCCGCTTTTCTTTTCATGGGAAGCTATGACAGCTTGGTGCACGCGGGAACCATACATACCTTTACCACCGAACTTGGGAAGGAGGGCCGGATGAATATTTACTATTTTATTCGGATAATCATGCAAAATGGCATCAGGTACTTTCAAGAGAAAGCCTGCCAGTACAATAAAGTCAATATGATATTGGTGCAGTGTTTCCAGTACTTTCCCGTCGGCAAATTCTTGAGCTGTGAGGATAAGTGACGGAACACTCAGTCTTTCAGCCCGCTTGAGTACACCGGCCTGTGCTTTGTTGACGATAACCAATGCTACTTCAGCTGTTCTTTTCTCTAAAAAATACCGAATAATTCTTTCAGCATTCGTGCCTTCTCCTGAAGCTAAAATTGCGATTTTCTTCATGATGATCTCTATTTTGGTGCACATAAAACAAAAAAATGTGCAAAATTCTGCATTTATTTGCCTGAATATTTGCTCAGCCCAAGAAATATTTATTCCTTTGCAACCGCAAAGAAAATAAAATAATTCAATTTATTAACTAAAAAATTAAAGTTATGTCTGAAATTGCATCAAGAGTAAAAGCTATTATCGTTGATAAATTAGGTGTAGAAGAATCAGAAGTTACAACAGAAGCAAGCTTCACTAACGATCTGGGCGCAGATTCACTGGATACTGTAGAACTGATTATGGAATTCGAAAAAGAATTCGGTATTTCTATTCCTGATGATCAGGCTGAGAAAATTGGTACAGTAGGTGACGCCGTTTCTTATATCGAAGCTAACGCTAAGTATTATCCTTATTTTATAATATGGAATTAAAAAGAGTAGTAGTAACAGGTCTTGGTGCTCTTACTCCTGTAGGTAACAATGTTGCAGAAACATGGGAAAACCTGGTGAAGGGGATAAGCGGGGCAGGGCCTATTACTCATTTCGATGCGTCTAAATTCAAGACTCATTTTGCATGCGAAGTGAAGAATTTCAATGGAACTGATTACATTGACCGTAAAGAACTTCGCAAAATGGATCTGTATACACAGTATGCCATTGCAGCTGCTAAAGAAGCGGTGGAGGATTCTGGAATGGACCTCGAAAAAGAAGATTTGAATAGAATAGGTGTAATTTACGGTGTAGGTATCGGAGGTATTCATACTTTTGAAGAAGAAGTAGCTAATTATACACTGAATAAAGATACTGTCGGACCGAAATTCAACCCATTCTTTATCCCCAAAATGATAGCTGATATTGCATCGGGACAGATCTCTATCATGTATGGTTTCCACGGTCCTAACTTCACAACAACTTCTGCCTGTGCATCTTCATCAAATGCTATTGCCGATGCATTTAACTATATCCGTTTGGGTAAAGCAAATGTAATTGTGGCAGGTGGTGCGGAAGCTGCAATTTTTTGAAGCTGGTTTAGGCGGTTTTAACGCTATGCATGCTTTGTCTACCCGTAACGATGATCCGGAACGTGCATCCCGTCCGTTTAGCGCAAGCCGTGATGGCTTTGTGATGGGTGAAGGCGCAGGCTGTCTGATTTTGGAAGAATTGGAACATGCAAAAGCACGTGGTGCCAAGATTTATGCGGAACTTGCCGGTGTAGGCGCTTCTGCCGACGCTTATCACTTGACAGCTTCTCATCCGGAAGGATTGGGCGCTAAATTGGTGATGTTGAACGCATTGGAAGATGCGGAATTGAAGCCGGAAGACATTGATTATATCAATGTACATGGAACTTCGACTCCTGTAGGTGATGTTTCAGAAGTGAAAGCTATCAAGGATGTATTGGAGATCACGCTTATAAACTGAATATCAGCTCTACTAATCTATGACAGGACACTTGTTGGGTGCTGCCGGTGCGGTAGAAGCTATTGCCAGTGTATTGGCTGTGAAGAACGACATTGTTCCGCCGACTATCAACCATGAGGAAGGTGATAATGATGAAAACATTGATTATAACTTGAACTTCACGTTCAACGAAGCTCAGAAACGTACAGTAAACGCTGCATTGAGCAATACCTTTGGTTTTGGTGGACATAATGCATGTGTAATCGTAAAAAAATATGCTGAATAGTCGTGTTTAGCAATATAAAAGATAGGATAAGACTTCTTTTTCGTAAGGATAGGGAGTTCTTTATTTTCGTTTTTATAAGATGCTTGGATTCTATCCCAAAGATATTAGCATCTACGAACAGGCTTTGCTTCACAAATCTTTATCAGTGAAGTCTGAAAAGGGGCGTTTGCTTAATAATGAACGTTTGGAATTTTTGGGGGATGCTATTTTGGATGCTGTGGTGGCAGATATTGTTTACAAAAGGTTTGAAGGAAAGCGTGAGGGTTTTCTCACGAACACCCGTTCTAAAATAGTGCAGCGTGAAACATTGAATCGTTTGGCTATAGAGATTGGTTTGGATAAGCTGATCAAGTATACAGCCCGCCAGTCTTCTCATAACAGCTATATGTGCGGGCAATGTCATTCGAAGCATTTGGTAGGTGCTATTTATTTAGACAGGGGATATCGTGCCTGTAAATATTTCATGGAGCATCGTATTATTGGATCTTATATAAATTTGGAGAAGATTTCCCGTAAGGAGGTAAATTTTAAATCCAAGTTGATAGAATGGAGTCAAAAAAATCGTTTTGAGGTTACCTTTGAGCTGATAACCCAATCACACGATCAGGGATATAATCCTACTTTCGAGAGTGAAGTTTTGGTGGAAGGTATTTCGGGAGGAAAAGGAACCGGTTATTCTAAAAAAGAGTCTCAGCAAATGGCTGCGCGTGTGGCTTTGGGAAAAATCAAGAATGATTCCGGTTTTATTGAATGTATTTTTGCGGCTAAGGCTGCCCGTGAGTTATCTCAGGAGGAGGTAACGGTTTCTGATCGTAAGCCTTCAGACAGTGGGGCCGTTACTCCGGATCTTTCTTTGGAGGAGATTAAGAAAACGGATGTGGTTGAGCAGATAATCAGTGAAGCGGAAGAAAAGGCTTTTAAGGAAAACGCTTAGCGGATTTTATTGATATTGTTTATAATTTATTAATTAGCTATTCCGGTGGCTTGAGAAATGTTCGGCAGGAATACATAATACATTGGAATGTGCCCGATTACATTAAGAAAATGTAGTCGGGCATATTTCATATACTGACAGGAGTTAGATTTCATCTGGCCACGGGCAGGGTTTTCCGGTGGCTTTGAATGTGGGACGTTGTCCTCCTGTTGCTCGCAAATAGTTCCCTAATTCCTTGGAGAGCCGTTTTACGATGCCGGGATGTTGCTTTGCTACATCATTTTTTTCACTGATATCATTTGGTATGTTGAAAAGTTCTTTTTTACCGGTTTCATAATAATAGACCAGTTTCCATTCGTCTTTGCGGATAGAGCAGGCCAGATTGATGCCTGGCCCGTCATTACCCCAGATATTAGGGAAATTCCATACCAGTGCGCGTCCTTTAGACGGGTCTCCTGTACCTTTCAGCAGGGGCATAAAGCTGATACCGTCTATAGGGTTGACTGTCTTATATTTGTGATACCGCCACTTCTAGTAATGTGAGAGTAAAATACTTCTATTATAAGATATTTGTCACAACGAGTATCTGGGGTGACTACTCCGGGCCAGCTTACAATCATTGGTTCGCGTATTCCTCCTTCATATAAGGAGCCTTTACCACTGTTGAGAGGAGCGTTTTGAGTGTGAATTTGTCCGTCGCGCCATCCGGGTTCGGCAGCTAGCCTCCGTTGTCACTCATAAAAATAATAACGGTATTATCTGCTTCATCATTTTTTTCCAACCAGTTCATCAAATCCCCCAGACTTTTATCCATTCCTTCAATTAAGGATGCATATGCGGCTTCTTTGTCACTAAGTCCTTTTTTAATATACTTGGGGAAGAAGCGCATATCTTTGTCAACAGGAACGTGGATGGCATAATGTGCCATATATAGATAAAAAGGTTGATTGTATTTTTTTGCTTTGTCCAATGCTTTGATAGCTTCTCGTGTCAGGGCTTCTGTAGCAAATATACCTGTTCCCCAATAATCTTCCAAGCCGGGGATAGCCATTAGTGAATAGGGTTTTCCATCGCGGGTGTGCCCGTAGTTCTGTTCGCTCAGATAAGTAGCCAGACCACCGGCGGCATGTCCGGCTATATTTACTTCAAACCCCCAATGTAGGGTTCTCTCCCGGTGTGTCAATAGAACCGAAATGAGCTTTTCCGCAGTGATGGTATGATAACCGTTCTGTCTGAGTAACTCAACGAAAGAAGTGCCGACAAAGGTATTGGACGTTCCTGTTACTTGGCTGACTCCGTTGTAGTTCCAGTCTGGTAATTGTATTGTATTGCTTGGTCTGTCGGTAGCTTTGTTTTTTTCAAGCGTCCAGTTTGTTACACGATGTCGGGTGTTGTTGGCACCCGTTATCAGACTGCAACGGGTAGCGGAACTGATATTGCAGGCGTATGCCTGTGTGAACATCATCCCTTTTTTGGCCAGACGTTCCATATTGGGGGTCTCATAGGTTTCGTTATAGTGGGTTTTCTGTGTCCAAAAAGGTAAGGATGTATCTTGCCAACCATGTCGTCCACCATAAATAAGATGATATTGGGACGTTGTTGGGTTGTTTCTGAAGACATTTTTTTCTTTTGCTTGCGTCGAGATTCCTGTTAAGGAAGCGAGAGCGAAAGATACAAGTAGTTTTTTATTCATATCGGCTTGGTTTTATAAGTTTATTTTTCGATTACAATTTTTTGGGGGGTATCTATGGAAATACTTCTCAGTTCTTGTTTGCCGGAATTTTCTATCCATACTTTTAGTGTACCTGTACATAGTACGTTCAGCTCCAACCGATTCTCTGTTAAAGAGATAGTTTGGACGGTGCTCGGGGATAGATATTTTTCCTGTACGCCAATGACTGTCCATCCTTTCCGTATGGGGCAGAGATGAAACAGTTTGTCTGTAAATCCGATGAGTTCGAATGTACTGCTGTCTGATAGTTCTTCTGCCTTTTGTGATTCCCAATTATAAAGCAGCACGCGTTCTTCGGAGGTGGCAGACATTTTTTTCAAAACTGTTCCGAAGAGAATAATCTTCTTTTTTTATAATGGCTTGGACTTGCTGATGCCGGGGGGAAACATTCAGGTTGTAACAGATTAATGTCATTGCTCCGTTGCCTGAGGGAGCTGCTACTCGATACGCTTTTCCACTCCATAATGGATTGGTCAGTATAGATTCTGGCATAGGTACGGCGGGAGCTTCGGGACGGAACAGTTTGCCTTGTTCGTCAATTAAGGGGAAAATGTTTTCCTTGATAAAGTCCCGAGGGGCGTCCGACAGGTAGACCGGACCTCCGGAAATAGCCTTGGAACGTGCCATCAAGGTGCCGCAAACGGTATCGCAGGAATGAAACATATCATGGTCGGGCCATACGGTTTGTCCTAGTAGCAAGGTATTGGTATAAGACTGGAATAGATGTGATTTTGCCATATCCTCATCATATTTCTTATAGTCTATGCTGACACGGGTGCTGTTACTGTATGACGTATGGTCAGTATTGATGACGTTCTGTGCCATACAGTTCATTAGTCCCATATTTTGCCGGTGGGTCTCGGCTTCTAGGCTTCGGTTACAGTCGGTTGCCTGGCGGATACTTTCATGGCTCCCATGTAGAGTGGTAGTGTAAAAGCTTGGTTATCTACTTTCAGAAAATCGAATCCTTGTTCTTTTAAGGTGCTGACGTAGTAGCGATAGAAGGAACGGATGCGGGTGCTGTCCGTTCCTGGCAGAAGGCTGCCGGCGTGTGGTATAGGGCTTGTCGGACGACTTGTGGAAATCCGTTTTCGGGGGATAATCCCATCCAGTATCCCGAAAGGCTGTACCACAGTCCGATCCATTTGATTTTATTTTCTTTTTTGTATGACATGATTTTTTTCCATCCCGACGGGAAACGTTGTTTATCCGGTATGAAATCGGTCAGTTGCCTGTTCTTGTGGGCGAGATGACCGTCGTCAATCAGTACATACCGGATAGGAATGCCGGATGCCTCTATCGTTTTCATATCGTTTATTACCTTGGATTCGTTTATATCATCATGATAATGTTCCCATGTACACCAACGAGATAGCGGAAAGCTTCGAAAATATTCCTTGGCTGTGCGGCTTTTTAAGTCGGCGGCTTCTGTATTTTTCATCAGCGCTTGATTAGGCTTGCCGAATGGTTGAATAAATATCTTTTCCTTGTCGGATGAGTAGAAGAGGGACTTCCGGTTTCAGATAGTCTTTTCCTAAGGTGGATACATATAGGGTGACAGAGCCGTTATCGTTTACTTGCAGCCAGCTTAAACTGTTACGGCCGGCAATGGCTTTGGCAAACAAGTATTCTCCGTTTGTCAGTTCCAGCAATAATGCATCTCCCAACGTAGATGGGGCTGCATTGGAAGGTATTCCCGGATAGCGGGTGTCGGTTAATTCTTTTAAATCGTTGAACACCCAAGGTAGGAGCCGGTTGGTATTGTTGGGCCATTCAAAATCTCCCGGACGGGAGTCTCGGCTGAAGAAAATACCTCGGACGTACCCAGGTAACCGTACCGGACAGGCAATAGTCTGGATTTGTCCGGGTCTGGATTTCTTATAGGGTATGGGAGAAGAAATGGAAGTTAAATCAATCGTATCTGTCATTGACAAAGCGTTTGTACTCTTGAATGACTTTCCTTTTTTATACGTGTAATCTGTTTGCCCGAAGGATTTCGGACAAATAAATACATTGCAAATTAGAATACAAATGAATATTGCTGTATATTCTCTCATGATTTTTTATTTGAGGGTTACGTTATAGGCGCTGAAATAGCTGATTGCGGGTAAGGCAACGGATTGGGTGACGGTGAGGCGCAAGGCGGTGGTTTCTACCGATTCGAAGTGCGCAATGCGTTTGTGTCCCACAGACTCGCCGGAGCATACTGTCTGCCATTTTCCGTTGACTTTCGCTTCTATCTTGTATTGGCGTATTCTTTCGCCTTTGGTAATGTCTTCTTGGATAATACAGTAGTTGACCGGTTGCTTTTCATTCAGATTCAGCGTAAGCCGTTGCTTCCGGCCTTGGGTTTCTACCAATGGCGTGCCAAAGCGCCGGTTTATTTCTTCTCCCCATTCTTTTAAACGCTGTTCTCACCTGCTGCAATAGCCATCGGATCGGGGTCGAGTCCAATTGATTAACGTAGCGTTGCGTCCCACTGATTTTTCGTACATATCCATCAACGTTGTCAATGGATAGATATTATTCTCGTCATCGGGTTCCCAAAACCATTCGTGGTGGCCGTTGGCACCGCGCAGGGGACTGTCTGCCATAGCTGGTACCCAGTATTTTCCTTCGGGATCACCTTGTTTTAATAATGCTATTTGGTCTTTTTGGCTTTCAATACGTTTATGATGTGAACAGGGGGCTGGGAAAGTAGACCAGCAGGGGTATCCCACTGTGCCGGTTTCTGAACCTCCCCAACGGAAATCAGCACGGTCTATGTTGTGGTAGAACAGGCAGTTGGGCTGGTATTTATTGACGATGGGTTCCACATCAGGACCGTCACCTCGTGGGTCATCGCTCCGCCATCAAACCAAATCATATATAAATCTCCATATCGGGTACAAAGTTCTTCCACCATTTTTTCACAGAAGCGTTTATACCACGCCTGTCTGTTGGCGGCAAATTCTCCGTCACCGGCTACCTTGAAATTATGGATACCCAGGAGTGAATTCCACCGGATGCTACATAGATGCCTGGCTGGATACCATATTTACGGCAGGAGTTGACAAAATCGCGGACAATGTCTCCTTTGCCGTTACGCCATTTTACAGCTTTCAGGCAGTATGGGTTTACGTCACTTTGCCACAATCCGAAGCCGGTTTCATGGGTGGCTGTGAGTACGGCGAATTTGCAGCCTGCGGCTTTAGCTGCTGAGACCCATTGGTCGGTATTCAATTGGGTGGGGTTGAAAATGTTGTAATCTTCAATGGGACTGATACGGTTATTGCCTTGTCCGTAGCGGATGCCGTCGAATACGTGGAGGTCATAATGAAATACGGCTCCCATTTCCGCCTCGTGCCATTTCAATTGATGCGGTTTGGGTATAATGATTTCCGGTTGTGCAACACTCAGTACACAGTTCATAAGGAAGAGAAGGGATATATATAGTATCTTCATGGGTTATAAATAATTAAAAAATGGATCTTCTGTTTTTTGTAGCCATGTTTTTAATTGGCTTTTCAGTCGGTTTACTAATTTGGGATGCTGCATAGCTATATTATTCATTTGATAAGGATCTGATCTCCTGTCAAATAGAATAATCTTATCTACCTTTCCATCGGTTGCATGGATAGTAAATGTATGTGTGGCGGTGCGCAATCCCCGGTAGCCTGTTGCTGGATTGGATGACTGTATGTAATAGTAGGGTTGGACAATGCAGTTGTTTTCTTTTCCGCAGAGGAGAATAGAAGCGAGGTTGAATGTTTGTACTTCTTCCGGTATTTGTTGCTGAAAGCCCATGATGGAAAGCAGGGTCGGATACAAGTCGGCAAAAGCTATCATGGTTGTTTGGTCGGTTTTCGGCTTTATTTTTTCCGGCCATGAGATAAGGACGGGAATCCTCATGGATTCCTCATAAAAGATATCTTTTCCGGCTTGTTCATGAGCTCCCATGCAGATGCCGTGGTCAGAAGTGAATACCACGATAGTGTTTTTAAATAATTCTAAACGTTTCAATTCGTTGATTATCCGACCTATATTTTCATCGACTCCGGTCATGCAGGCGTAGTAATTGCGGATATTGTTGCGGAAATAGTCGCCCATTTCAGTGCCTTTGGCGGGAATGTCGGGACGGTTGGCACATAATGTCTCTACATTCAGATTTTTATACATCTCCTTGTATCGGTCGGGCACTAGCTCGTAACCGGTGTGTGGAGGATTCATGGATACGACTAAGGCGAATGGTTGCGTCTTATCTATATGTTTATTGAGGTACTCAATCGCTTTGTCGGCTTCATACTCCGGTCCCCATTGATTGACATAATAAAAACTATCCCGGGGAGTGTCAGTGTCCCAGTACATGGGGTTTAAATGGTAGTCGTAAGTGCCATAAGCGGTCCAATAGTCGAAACCGTGCCGGCGTTCTTTGGGACACCATTCGTTCCAAGCAACTGCACCTTGGTTGTTGTAAGTGTCTACGTATGGTTTATGGGGAGCATCCAGATGCCATTTGCCGATATACCTGTCTGGTATCCATTGGCTTTAAGTATATCACTCCAGCAGCGTGCATCTTGTGGAAGTTCTACTCCGTAGGGAGCGTTGGCAGAATTGCAATTGCCTGTTACTTTGTTCTTATGCGGATACATGCCTGTCATCAACATGCCTCTTGCCGGTGAAGATACAGGGTAGCTGCTGACAGCATTGGTGAAATTCACACCTTCACGGGCCAGTTGGTCCAGGCAAGGGGTTTTGACAGGCTCTTTTCCGAGACAACCTAAAGCATTTCCTCTCCATTGGTCTGCCATGATGAAGACCAAGTTAGGTTTTTCTTGAGCTTGAATCTGGAATACTGGACACAAAGGGAATGCCAGCAAGAAAATATTAAGTCTTTTCTTCATAATCTGTAAAGGATTAATAGAGGTTTCATCATTCTTGACTGATTGTGTTTTATTGTGTAATTATCAAATAAAAGAACTTTTATTTTAAATGTTGATAAATAGCATCAGCAAAACGCTCACCTAATGTTAGAATGCCATATATTCCTAAATGTACATCATCTTTAGGTGCTGAATCTGATAGTCATTATATAGCATTTGTAAATCGTCTGCTGGAATTAATAACGCATTATTAACGGAGAACTCAGAGTTTGAGTTGTTGGAAACAGCAAATTGGGCTTTTCTTACCAGTTCACGCCCTGTAAAGCGAGAAGCGGCTATAGGTATGACAGTTCCATATACAAATAACATGTTTTCGCTATTAAATTCTTTTCGTATTTGTTCTATAAAATTCTTTAGATTCGAACTATATTGGCGAGACTGTTCCATTCCAGCTATATCACGTGCATCTGCTTCTCCTTGTTGCCAAACCATAGCCTTAATAATAGGGCGATATCCTTGTTGCTTCAACTGATGATAGCATCTTTTACAGTCTTTATAAAATTTATATATTCTTCGCCACGAATATTTTTCTGACGGTTTCCCGGATTCCATTGTTGATATAGATTGGAACCAGATAAAGCGTGTTTTATCAATGCAATTTGAGGCTTGGGATATAAAGACTGTAACTTTGTACCTAAACTTAACTCTATTCCGAATTTATTTTTTGTTTCAGAAGCTTGGCATAAAGGGTTCCATTGCTCACTGCCCTCTCCTTTGTTGAGGAAACGAGAATAATAGATTCGGACTCTTGTGTCAATTTTAAAAGAGGCTGGGATATTTTTAACATAAGCTTGTCCTGTTGCATTTGATTGCCCACCTACTAAGTAGACATCTATTTCTTTTTGCTGTGCTAAGATAGGTAAGATTATTCCTAAAGTTAACAAGAATAGTGATATTAATCTTTTCATAATATGTTTATTTTTCAACCTAGAATAGTTCGTAAGAATAAACCGAAAAAACGGTAGTTAGAAGAAAATAAAACTATCACCATATCGGTAATTATAGTCTATTGCTACATTGATTATGTTTTCAAAACAAAGATATTCATATAATGTGAATATGCTATGGGAAGGTAGGAAAACTTTTCGGAAATTTTCCTTTTCCTTCCATAAATGATTGTAGGGCTGTTTCTCTACATTGTTATCTGAAAACTTCTATGTTTGTTTATTCACCTTCAGGTAAAGTTCCATCATTTCTGCTCCATCCGGGGTTTTGATAAATGGTAGAACTTTCATATTCATTAGAACCTGGAACAGCGGTAGTCAGGCGGAATTGCTTGTTACTAATAGGATACAAGTATTTGCTTGTATTCCAGTTTAATCCATTGAAACCAATATTAGCAGCATTTTTACGATAAGGTAATAAATATTTTCCTTCTGCGTATGGGTCGGATTTTGCTGAAATATTGGCTGTCTTGTCTGTTACGCCATATTCTAAAAGTGTTATTTGGGGAATTGGGGTTACAGCGTCTTCGGCTTGAGGGTTTGTATACAGTTGATACATGCTATCCCAAAAATTAAATCCTTGTACGTGTACATCTTTTACTTGGTCCAAAGCGCGCCAACGTTTTAAGTCTGCCATACGGAATCCTTCTGATACCAACTCGACACGTCGTTCACGACGGATGTTGTACAGAGTTGTGTTTATTTGTTGACCGGCAGAATAACTTCCCCAATCTTGTTTTTCTTTACTTATGTCTGTATTGTTTATGGTCTTTTGATAGTCTGTACTCATACCGGCACGTGCACGAAGAGCTTTCCAGTATTTATCGCAGTTGCCACCTAGATTTCCGTTTAATTCGTAATAAGCTTCTATATAATTCAGGTAGGCTTCTGCTGCACGGAAGATCGGGCATCCTGTATAGGATTCTTTTGTTGACTGCATATCTCCGGATGTATTCAATCCTTTGCGCAGACAGTATCCGGTCGGATTACTATTTTCTTTTTGGGCCTCGAAAATTTCAGGGCGGTAAAAGTAGCCGTATCCATCACTCTTCTTTATCCAAGTGGCAAAGTTTGGATCATCAGATAACAAATCTCCTGTTTTTAAAATAGTTTGTCCCATACGTCCATCTCTGTCGGTAAAGATATGTTCATATGTATCGTCTCCTTGATAATTGGTACTGGCATAGATGGGTAGGCCATCAGACATTAGATAAGAATTAACCATGGAACGTGTATAGCCTGTGTTTCCCCCGCCATTGCGTTGCAAATAGCTTACGACAAAGTGGTAAGAAGTGGCATCTGAGTTGACACTGTATTTACGCCATAATAAGATTTCATCTATTCCGCTTAAATCAATAGAATTGAATAACGAGGCATAATTTCCGTGCAAATTGTGTCCTTGAGCTACGATATCAGCTGCTTCTATGGCCTGTTGTAAAAAATATTTAATTTCAGAGTCAATGTCAATGCTAAAATCTTTTAAATAATCCATTGAAGCACCAGGCCATCCGGGACCACCAGGAACAAATGCACTTCCTTTATGATATTTTTCCCATGTTGCTTCAAATAGGGCTGCGCGACTTTTTACTAATGCAGCGCAGTCTTTGTTTAACCGATTGCTTACGGGAGCAGTGGGAAGCATATATTCGTAGGCTTTATCTAAATCAGATAAGATAAAGCGTGCAACTTCATTACGCGGACGCCGTTTGGAAGCTTCACGTATGGCATTGTAATCATCCGGTAATATTTCAGTTAGGATAGGAAAATCACCTAGATTCTGCAATGCTGTGAGATAAATATAAGCACGGAAGAAATATACCTCGCCAATATAGTGTTTGATATTTGCATTATTACCGGATATTTCTCTGTTGGCATATCGTTCGGTAACAGTTTGAATAAAGTAATTAGCTGCACGTATCTTACGGAAATATTTATGCCATAAGTCATCGTCACCGACATGGTATTGTCCTTTTATGAAAAGTTTACTTGGTGAGTCTGCGGTTTGATCGTCTGTTCCATTATCTTTTTGGAATAATCCTAAATTATAAGTGGCAGAACCATGAGATGGAAGAATATTGCCATATTCGTCATCGTTTTCGTTTTCACTGTCATTATAAAATTTGGCAGCATAAGCAGCTAGGTCTGTTTCGGAATAAAGATAGACATTGGTGCTGACAGAAGTGATAGGTTCGCAATCCAGATAATCATTGCATGAGGTCGCAAGAGCACTTGCAGCGGCTATGAATGTATATAATAGAATCTTTTTCATATGTTTTATTATTTAGAATGTTGCATTTAATCCAAAAGATATAGTTGTTTGTAGCGGATAAGTTTTTCCGGAGTTCCCATCAGAATAACTTGAATAAGTTGTTTCTGGATCAAAACCGCTAGGTAGACTGGTGATAGTCAATACATTCTCGGCACTGACATATACACGTAATTTTTGCATATGTAGTTTGTTGATAATTTGTGTCGGGAAAGTATACCCTAGTTGGATATTTTTTAAACGGGCATAGGCACCGTTTTGTAAGTAACGGGTTTGTACCTTTTGATTCATATCTTTGCTCATATACATTTTAGGAAAATAAGCATTGGTATTAGGACCAAATACAGAAGTTGTATTTTCTGGGCGATAATAATCCAAATGCTCTTTTAAACCAGTTGATTGCCATTCTCCTCCCGATATTCCCCAAAACATAGGACCATCCAACCATAAATCGCGTTTTGCGACTCCTTGCCAGAACATACTAAAGTCGATGCCTTTCCATTCACAACCCAAGTCTAAACCAAACCTGAAACGTGGGGTGGAGTTACCAATAATTTTGCGGTCTCCCGGATCGTCTACTGTATTGGCTCCTTCGTTGATTACTTTATCTCCATTAAGATCCTTGAACATAATATCACCTTCGCCCCAGCCTGAACCCCATGAGGGATTGTTATCTTTTATCCATTCATCCATTTCCGATTGACTTTTAGCTATTCCATGGGTTACATACCCCCAAATGGCTCCTAATTCCTGGTCTTTATAATAGGTGCTGAGCGATTTAGATTCATTGGGATACTTGTCAACAAATGAGCGGGAATCTGCCATGTTGAAGCCTATATTATAATTGATCTGTCCTATCTTGTCGCGCCAACTGGCTGCTATTTCCCATCCTTTGGTACGTAAGTCTGTATTATTGCTTGCTGGCATACCGATGCCATAGATGGAAGCGACCTCAGAAGCAGGACCGACCATATCCAATGTTTTACGGATAAAATAATCGAAATTTATGTTAAGCCGATTTCTTAACATTCCTAAATCAAAACCGATATTTAAGGATTGTACTGTTTCCCAAGTCAATGAACTGCTAAGGGTTCCAGGCATACCGGCAACAGTTGGTTTAGAGTCCCCCATTAGCCAGCTTCCTCCATTGGTCTTGACTGTTTGTAATAAATACATGGGATAATAAGATTTAGTATTTTGATTACCTAGTGTGCCCCAAGATACACGAGGCTTTAATTGATTGATAATGTTTTCATTTACAGAGAAAAAATCTTCGGCCGCTATATTCCAGCCTAAAGAAAAAGAACCGAAAAGTCCCCAACGATCTTTTCGAAGGAAGCGAGAAGAACCGTCATATCGCAAGTTGCCGGCAATAAAATATTTATTAGAATAATCATAGTTAATACGTCCAAAGAAGCCTGCTGTAGCCCAAGTATAGGCACTGGCTTCATTGATTTTATCTTCACCTGTTGCAGCGCCGATTTCGGGTATTGATTCGGTAATGAGGTCCATACGTTTCACAGAAAGATAACGGTTATTGTATTTTTCTGTATTAACTCCTGCCATCACTTTGAATTGATGTTCATCGAATGAAAAAGAATAATCACTGTACAGGCTGGTTGTTAAATGATTGGCTTTAGTCCAATATTGCATGGCTCCGGTTTGTCCCACCGCATATTCTCCACCGTATGCCAGTTCTAATGCTTCTCCGGCTACGTTGTGTTCATATACTTTATTCAGATTCTGTCTTTGTACTTGGTCAATCAAGCGTAACCCTACGTTTGCATATATATTCCAGTTTTTCAAGGGATGAAAAAACAAGTTGTCCTTGCAGATAAACGTTATTATTACTGGTGATGGAGCGGCTTCCATTAGTAAGTTGCCCTAATTTTCCGTTGCGCATATAGTAACCGTTAGGATCTTTAAACGGCATTGTAGGCACATGCGTACTACATCATGATAGAACAGTCCATTCATGTCGCTATAAAGAGGGTTGTCTAGTTTGGTATAAACATATTTAGTATTGACTTCTATATCCAACCATTTAAAAGGCTGTGCGTTAAATTTTGCATTGGTTGAAATACGTTCATAGGAATCTTTTCCGTAACGAAGGTTGCCATCCTGATCCAAATAGTTGGCAGATACGTAATATTGACTTTTGTCACTGCCGCCATTGATATTCAGGTTGTGCTCTTGGGACCATGCCCACTTGTAATGAGTTTTATACCAGTTTACATTGTCATTGGCTTTTTCATGGAATTGCCAGTTACCATTTGCATTGGCAATAGTGCTAGTTGTAATTTGACCATTCATGTATTGCTGGATGCGTTCCATGGTATCTTCATCAAAAATGGCTTTTCCTCCTCCGTTAATACTACCTTCATTAAAATAGTTAGCAAATTGGTAGGAATTCATTAAATCCGGCAAATGGTTAGGACCGGCATAACGGGCATTTCCGGAATAAGAGACGCTAGCTTTTCCTGCTTTACCTTTTTTGGTAGTAATCAAAATAACACCGAATGCCGCACGTGAACCATAAATAGAGCTAGCGGCTGCATCTTTCAATACGGAGATAGACTCTACATCATCTGGATTCAAGTTGTTCATGTTACCTTCTATACCGTCAATCAGGACTAAGGTAGCAGCTTTAGAACCTGTAGAAATTGTACCTGTACCACGGATGTTCACATCCATAGTTTGTCCTAATTGTCCTCCTAAGCCTCCAACAGATAAATTTAAACCGGGAATAGTACCTTGTAATGATTGGCCTAAGTTGGTAACAGGGCGGGAATCTAGTATTTTGGTATCTACTGTGGCTACAGCTTCTGTCAGATTAGCTTTTCTTTGTGTACCGAAACCGACTACAACGACCTCATCTAAAGTTTGTGTGTCTTCAGACATTTGAATGTTATACGAGAATTGATTTTCATTTACTTTAATTTCTTGTGTGGTGTATCCAATAAAAGAGATAACCAACACATTTCCTTTTGAAACTTGTAATGTGAAATTTCCGTCAAGATCTGTCACTGTTCCATAGGTTGTTCCTTTGACAATGACACTGGCACCAATAATAGGTTCTTTGAGCTTTTTATCCGTAACTACACCGGTGATGTTGAATTGCTGGGCGTACAGGAATGTACAGTTACAAAGCAATATCAAAAATAGAATCAAGTTTTTTTTCATGCTTTTCTGTTTTTAATTAGACATTAGGTTAATGTATTGCAAATGTATGTTAATCAATGAAATCGTTTTGTACATGTTCATTTCATTCAGTATGCACGTTTAATGCATCTCTATATTTTTTGGTGAATCTTTGTTGTTATCTCTTTTTTATTTTATTCCTTTGCTACAAGTAATGAATTAAATATGAACCTTAAAATCTTATCACTGCTTATAATTGAAGTATGTATATTGCTGCCGGATGTGTGTTATGCTTTTTTTTCAAAAGATGTGCATCTGCTCAATATGCAAAACGGATTGGCCGATAATACCGTATCTGCTGTTTATAAGGATAAAGAAGGTTTCGTTTGGTTTGGAACCCGAAACGGGTTGAGTCGTTATGACGGCAGGCGGATTACAAACTTCGAAATAAGTAGTAGTTATCCTAGTATCTCAAACTTGAAGGAAGCTTTTGATGGGGTGCTGGCATTTGTGGATAATGGTGTATTTTCTGCATTTGATTTGAAAAAAGAACGCTTTTTGTCTGTGGTTTCTTCTTCGGGACAGGGCATTCCATCTCGAGGGATGTTGCAGAAGAATGATTCGTTGGTTTGGGTGATTTCCGGAAGTGAGTTACATTTAATGAAGCGGTGCGCATCAAAAGAAGGTGAACTTCGGCTCCGGGTTGAAGAAAAATATACAGGCTGGGATAATCAGGATAATCTTTTGGTTGCCATAACTTATTCTTCGGATAAAAAAAGTATCTGCCTGATTGATGAAAAAGGTAGAATTATCTTGCTGGATGCGACAAACCTGAGTTTCTTTCGGGTGATTGACTTGGGTCGTACCGGTAGTCTGTCTGTAAATTCTGTTTTGTATGATGATGGCCGGATATGGATTTCTACAATTGCTCATGGGGTTATTTATTATAATGAACGGACTGGGAAAATCAAGCAGCTGACTTATCATGTGGCTCCGGTATCCGACAAACTTTCTCATACAGATGTTTTCGGTGTTATCAAATTGAATGAGAATAGATATTTGGCCGTAACGTGGAATGGATATACAGTGATGACAATAGATAAAAATAATCAGGACGGGATATTGACAGAAATTTATAGTAACACTTCTTCTTTGATGCACCGCAATCTTGAAACGAGGATGATTGCGGCTTATTACGATTCACATGGTATTCTGTGGATTGGTACGGATGGTGGAGGAGTAATCTGGTCGGATTTGCGTATGCAGTTTTATAATCGTTTTTATCAGGACAGGCATAATGAGATTTGTTCTATTGTAGCGGATGACGATCATTATCTTTGGTTGGCAACATACCATAAAGGAATTATGCGAAGCCGAACAGCGTTTGGTACTTCAGAAAAAATAGACTTCTTTCAAGTGGGAGATCAAAATGTGAAAAAACAACAGACAGTGTTGTGCAGTCTGAAAGATGAGAAAGGAAATTTATGGTTTGGAAATTTAGATGGTTCATTGACTTGTTATTATAAAAAGGAACGCTCATTCAAGATATTTGCGATTGATTACGGAAAATGGTGACCTTAACAAATCATCAGTTTGGGCCTTATTCCTTGATAGCAAAGGTCATTTTTGGATTGGTACACATAAAGGACTCTGGTTATTCGACCGTGAGACGAACAGGTGTAAGAAGATGCATTTTAAAGTATCCGGGTTACAGAATTTGTCTCCTCTTTATATTCGTGCTATGGCTGAAACTGATGATCATACGCTTTGGCTGGGCACTGCTAATTATGGTATATGTAAAGTGATAAATGAAAATGAACTGCAGACCGGCTATGAAAAGAAGTACGGTATGGTTGAGAATTCCGTGCGTTCATTATTAGCTTCGTCCGATGGTAATCTATATGTCGGATATATGGCCGGTCTGGCAGTTTTCTCTCCCGGACAGGATGCGATAACTCATGTATATACTACCCGGGATGGATTGTGCAGTAACTTTATTGGTTGTATGACTGAGGATGCGCACGGGCAAATCTGGCTGGGATCTAATTCAGGTATTTCCCGTTATAGTCGTCATCAACATTTGTTTTATAATTATTACATTGCGGGCAGTAACCGTTCTGTCCTGCATTGGGAGGATGTTCTGTTTTGGGGGAATAATAAGAATCTTACTTATTTTAACCCCGATGACATTAAAGCGTTTACCACTTCCGAATCTGTCGTGATTACCGGATTGGAGGTAAATAATAAACTTGTAGAGATAGGAAGAGAGGTAAATGGGCAGACCATTCTTTCACAAAGTATTTTCTATACGCCTTTTGTCCGGTTGAATCATGCGAATCGTGACTTTGCGCTGACGTTCAATAACCTTTCTTATTCTGAAAGCCAGCAGAAGTATAGTTACAGGCTTCGTCCTTATCAGCCTGATTGGCTTGTGGCCAACGGAGGGGAAAAAGTTTCGTATGCTAACCTTCCTGCCGGGGAATATGTTTTTGAGGTGAAAAATATTTATCCGGATGAAAGAGACAGTAAAATAACCTCGTTGAGAGTAGAGATTTTGCCTCATTGGAGTGAAACTTTCTTTTTCCGCTTCTGTATGATGGTGCTGGGAGGATAATAGTTTATATGGTTATACAGCGTATTAAATTACGGCAAAAGAGGTTGGAGCACGAGTTGCGCTTGGAACATGAGATATTTGCTGCTACTGTAGAACGTGACAAAGAGAAGCAGATTCGGATGGAACGCGAGAATTTCTTTACGAATGCAGCTCACGAGTTGCGTACACCTTTAACTTTAATCTTATCTCCCTGCAGGAATTGTTAGGAACCGTCCGCCCTTCAGACACCGTCTATACTAAACTGGCTGCCATGTATCGCAATGGAACCTCTTTGCAGACATTGGTCGATCATTTGCTTTATGTGCAGAAGATTGAAGCAGGTATGATTAAACTCCGAATTTCGAAAGTCGATATAGTGGTATTGGCAAAGCAGATAACCGATTCTTTTCATGAACTGGCAGAAACAGAAGGGATTAACTTTACGGTTGAATCGCTGAATGAGCCACTTTTGCTATGGATAGACGTGGAAAAAATAAGTTCGGCTATCCGTAATTTATTATCTAATGCGTTTAAGTATACATCTCCGAATGGAAAGGTGATTTTTAAGATGAACCGTATCGAGATAGATGGATATTCATTTTGCAGTATAATCATATCGGATACAGGTAAAGGAATACCGGAAGAGTTACGGGGGAGGATTTTTGAATCATTTATTACCGGAGAAAATACACCTTTGTTTTCTAATAAGGTAGGCATAGGCTTGCGTATTGTTAAAAATACGATGGATCTTCATCATGGCACGGTGAATTTGGACAGTACTCTCGGAAAGGGTAGCACTTTCACATTATTGATTCCTGAGGGAAATGCACATTTTGCAGAGGACCGGTATGAGATTGTTGGTACTCCGGAGATGGAGGAATATGCTCTTCCGTTACCGATAATGCAGGCGGAAGGGCAGGAAGACAAGCCTTCGAATAAAAAAACATCTCTTCTTGTTATTGAGGACAATGAGGAAATCCGGCACTATGTCTGTTCTTTATTCTGTAAAGATTATGCCGTATATGAGGCGGCAAACGGTGAAGAGGGGGGTGATGTGGCAATGAGTAAAATTCCGGATTTGATTATTTCTGATATAATGATGCCTGTAAAAGATGGGTTTACCTGTTGCCGGGAATTGCGTGAGCAGCCTCGGACAGCACATATCCCTATTTTGATGCTGACGGCAAAGGCTGAGGATGCGGATGTGTTGCAGGCTTCAAAAATAGGTGTGGATGATTATATGATGAAACCCTTCAATCCGGAGGTATTGAAGGCAAAAGTCCGGAACCTGATACTCCAGCGGGAACGCCTGAAGAGGATATATACAAAGACGTTGATGTTGAAGCAGCAGGAAAGTGAACCGGAAACGGATGGGAATAATGCTCCGGATGATTTTATACAGCAAATTATTCATGTCATAGAAGCTAATCTGGCGAATGAAAACTTTAATGTAAAAATGTTGGCAGACCAATTGAATATGAGTCAGCCTACCCTTTATAGAAAAATAAAGCAACGTAGCGAATTGGCTGCTATTGATATGATCCGGAGTGTACGGATGGGCAAGGCTGCCTCCCTTATTATGGAGAACAGGTATTCCATTCAGGAAATAGCCGAAATGGTAGGATATAGTGATACACGTACGCTCCGAAAGCATTTTACCGAGCAATTCGGAGTGTCTCCATCCAAATATATGGAAAAGGAATGAATCTGCTTCTTACCCGAAGCAGATTCCCATCCGTTTACCTTGTACAATCAGGTCATGGTTTTCATTGACAAGTTTTAATTTACCAGCCACTTCATTCAGAGAGATGGAGCCAATTTCCGCACCTTGCAGAGAAACCATTCGTCCGAATTGTCCGGAAGCGATCAGTTCTGTGGCATGTCCACCCATACGAGTAGCCAGATTACGGTCGTAGGGAGTAGGAGAGCCGCCACGTTGGATATATCCCAATACAGTTTCACGGGTCTCGAATCCGGTTTCATATTCTATTTCTTGAGCTATATATTCGGCGGCTTTCTTGCCGTCCATGGTTTGGATACCCTCTGCGACAACGACAATAGAATAGGGTTTTCCTTTTTTCAAGCGTTCAATAATGGTATTACCTATGTTATGTATGTCATAAGAAAGTTCAGGAATAAGAATCACGTCACCGCCTCCCGCCATTCCGGAATAAAGTGCAATCCAGCCAGCTTTATGTCCCATTACTTCAATAACCATAACACGTTGGTGTGAACTGGCTGTAGAATGCAGCCGGTCAATGGCATCGGTAGCAATGGTTACGGCAGAATCGAATCCGAATGAAACGTCTGTTCCCCAAACATCATTGTCTATTGTTTAGGTACAGAAACAACGTTCACACCTGCTTGGGCCAGTTTGGCTGCGGTCTTTTGAGTTCCGTTTCCGCCGATACATACGATACAGTCCAGACCTAAATCATGAATATTCTTTAACATCAAAGCTGGTTTGTTCTTCCGACGGCTGCCGACAGGCGTTTCTTGAATGGCTTTTTCTCTGGAAGTACCTAATATTGTTCCTCCCAAATTTAACAAGCCTGATAATGATCTTTCTGTCAATGGTTCTACGTCATTGTCCAGCAACCCCCGGAATCCGCTATGAATTCCATAAACTTCCATACCGTAATGATTTATCGCTGTTTTGCAAACTCCTCTAATTGTGGCGTTTATTCCGGGACAGTCTCCTCCTGATGTCAATATTCCTATCTTCATAGCCTTTGATGTTAAGTTGTAAGTGACCGTAAAGATAACAAAAAATAAAAGTAATGTAGAAAACTATAAAAAAATAATGTTATCAGCCATTATAATATAGAAATAAGCTATTTTTGCAAGATATAACGAATTGTATACTAAGACAAATGAATTCTACCAGACTAATTAGTACGCTATTCAAGCCCAGACAAAAAGCGACAGCCTTGTATGCAACTCAGGCTGAGGCACTCCAACATAAAGTATTTTGCCGGCTGATTAATGATGCTGCCAATACGGAGTGGGGATTGAAATATGGCTATAAAGACATAAAGAGATATCAAGACTTCCAGCGTGTACCTATACAGACTTACGAAGAAATCAAGCCATACGTAGAGCGTATGCGCCATGGGGAAAAAGATATCCTGTGGCGTGGAGAGGTGCAGTGGTTTGCTAAATCTTCGGGAACGACCAATGACAAGAGCAAATTTATTCCCGTAAGCAGGGATGGCCTTCATGATATTCATTATGCAGGTGGTATGGATGCAGTGGCACTATATCTTCAACAAAATCCTGAGAGTCGTTTCTTCTCTGGAAAAGGCTGATTCTAGGAGGGAGCCATGCACCAAACTATAATGTGAAACGGAGTCTTGTAGGAGACCTTTCTGCTATATTGATTGAAAATGTGAATCCGTTGGTCAATCTGATTCGGGTGCCCGAGAAGAAAATAGCGTTGCTGAGTGATTTTGAGGAAAAAGTAGAAAGGATTACTCGTGCCACAATGAATCAAAATGTAACTAACCTTTCAGGAGTGCCGTCCTGGATGATGGCCGTCTTGAAACATATTTTGGAGGTGAAGGGAACGGATAATTTGGTGGAAGTATGGCCTAATTTGGAAGTTTTCTTTCATGGGGGGGTTGCTTTTACTCCTTATCGCGAACAATATAAACAGCTTATTCGTAGTGACAAGATGCATTATATGGAAACATACAATGCCAGTGAAGGTTTTTTCGGATTACAAAATGACTTCAGTTGATCCTTCCATGTTACTGATGATTGACTATGGTGTATTTTATGAATTCATTCCGATGGAAGATGTCGGTACTGAAAATCCTCATATTGTTCCGTTAGTAGATGTGGAATTAAATAAAAATTATGCGATGGTCATCAGTACTTCCTGCGGATTGTGGCGTTATATGATTGGTGATACTGTGAAGTTTACCAACAAACACCCCTATAAATTTGTTATAACAGGGCGTACCAAGCACTTTATTAATGCATTTGGTGAGGAGTTGATGGTGGATAATGCGGAAAAAGGGTTAGCAAAAGCCTGTGAGGCGACCGGTGCACAGATTGTTGATTATTCTGCTGCTCCTGTTTTCATGGATGCATATGCCAAGTGCCGTCATCAGTGTTGATAGAATTTGCCGTTATGCCAGATTCTTTAGAGAATTTTAGCCAGGTTCTTGACACTTCTTTACAACAAATTAACTCCGATTACGAAGCTAAACGCCATAAAAACATTACCTTGCAGCCGTTGGAAATAATCGTGGCAAGACCTAATCTGTTCCACGATTGGCTGAAAGAAAAAGGCAAACTAGGCGGACAACACAAAGTGCCGAGATTAAGCAATACGCGTGATTATATAGAAGAAATGCTAAGCTTGAACCAAATAAGAACATGAATTGGAAAAAACATAAATTACCTGCTTTGTTGATGCTGATGATCGTAGTATATTCCTGTGCAAGCATGGGAACACCGGATGGAGGTCCTTATGATGAGGAACCGCCCAAGTTCGTCAGAAGTTCTCCCAAGCCATACGCAACAAACAACAAGGACAAGAAGATAGCCATTGAATTTGATGAGTTTATCAAACTGGAGAAAACATCAGAAAAAAGTGGTGGTGTCTCCTCCTCAATTGGAACAACCTGATATCAAGGCAAGCGGCAGAAGAGTTTTGGTTAATCTCATGGATTCATTGAAACCCAATACTACCTATACCATTGATTTCTCGGATGCTATTGTAGATAATAATGAGGGTAATCCACTGGGTAATTATTCTTTTTCTTTTTCTACAGGGGAGACTATTGATACATTGGAAGTTTCCGGAACTGTGTTGGCGGCTGCTGACTTGGAACCAGTTAAAGGGATGATGGTGGGGTTGCATGTTGATTTGGATGATAGTGCTTTTGCCAAAAACCGTTCGATCGTGTTTCTCGTACAGACAGTCGTGGGCGTTTCACTATTCGTGGTATAGCACCCGGCAAATATCATATTTTTGGTTTGATGGACGGTAATCAGAATTATTTATATGACTCTAAGACAGAGATGATTGCTTTTAGCGATTCTATTATTGTCCCTTCTATGGAAGCGGCCATGCGTCAGGATACATTGTGGAAAGATACGGTTACTATTGACACCATCAAAACGGTGGGCTATACCCGCTTTTTGCCGGATGATATTATTCTGAGAGCTTTTAAAGGGATAAAACGACCGTCAATATCTGTCCAAGAGCGAGCGTGATAAAGAGAATCATTTTGTATTATCTTTCAGTGCGCCGGCTGATACGTTACCTACCTTGAAAGGATTGAACTTCGATGAGAAGGATGCGTTTATCATAGAAACGACTCCACGAAACGACTCAATTTGTTATTGGATTAAGGATTCGTTGGTTTATCAGATGGATACGCTGGAGGTTCAGTTGGATTATTTATATACGGATACATTAAACCAGTTGGTTCCCAAAACCGATACGATTTATCTGGCTAATAAATTGACAAGAGAGCAACGGGAAAAATTGCAGAAAAAAAGCAAATGAGGAAAAGGAGAAGGAACGTAAAAAGAGGGAGAAAAAGGGAGATAACCATCAGGGTGGAACCGACTAAATTCTTGACTATGAATGTCGATGCTCCGTCGGCATTCGATATATATAGGAATATCTATCTATCTTTTGAAGAACCGATCGCAAGTATAGACACGGCGGCCATTCATATGGAAGTAAAAGTGGACAGTTTGTGGCAACCGGCTCCTTTCTTCTTTATGGCAGACTCGTTGATGCCACGGCAATATCAGATATTGGCAGATTGGCAACCGGAGCAGGAATATCAGTTGACTATTGATTCTTTGGCATTTACAGGAATCTATGGGCTGCATACAGATAAAGTCCAGCAAACGGTGAAGGTGAAGAAAATGGAAGAATACGGGACTATTTTATTGAATATAAAAGGGGCTGCTCCCAATGCTATTGCCGAATTGTTGGATGCTAGTGGAAATGTATTGCGTCAGCAACCGGTGACGGTGGAAGGAACGGCGGACTTTTATTTCTTGAATCCGAGTACGAAATATTATATACGTTTGTTTAACGACCGTAATGATAATGGAGTATGGGATACAGGAGATTATGATAAGAAGATTCAGCCCGAAGAAGTTTTTTATTTCCCGAAGGTATGGGAGATGAAAGCCAACTTTGAATTTGAAGAGAATTGGGATGTGAATGCCATTCCTGTAGACAAGCAAAAGCTGGATGAAATAAAGAAACAAAAACCGGAAGAGACTAAAAAGGTACAAGATAGAAATAAAGAAAGAGCTAGAAAGCTAGGACGATGAAAAAAACTATTCTAATATTATTGTGTGGTTGGTTTGCTATAATGGCAACTAGAGCGCAATGTGCGGCACAAAACGAAGCCATCCAGGCAGGCGAAGAGTTGGTATACGACTTGAAGTTCAACTGGAAATTTATTTGGGTTGCTGCCGGACAGGCAAAAATGGACATGCAGGCTATTACCTATCAGGGGAAACCTTGTTTTCGTAGTAATCTGATCTCTGTCAGTAACAAACAAGTCGATTTCTTTTTTAAGATGCGTGACACATTGACTTGTATTACCAGCAGTCGTCTGGAACCCGTTTATTTTCGTAAAGGGGCCGAAGAGGGTGACCGCTATACGGTGGATGAAGTATGGTTCAGTTATAAAAACGGAAAATGCATTGCCGATCAGCGTCGTATGAGGAGGGAACGGGATACGGTGAAATCGAAGGACCAAAGTGATGAGTGTATCTTTGATATGCTGAGCATATTGATGAGAGCACGTTCATTTGATGTAAGTGACTATAAAGTCGGCGATAAAATATTGTTTGATATGGCTACAGGTACTAAAGTAGAGCAGCAAACATTGATTTATCGTGGCCGGAAGAATTTTAAGGCGGAGAATGGTGTGAAATACCGTTGTTTGGTTTTTTCCTTAGTAGAGTATAAAAAAGGAAAAGAAAAAGAGGTAATAACCTTTTATGTAACTGATGATAAAACCATTTGCCGGTGCGTTTGGATTTATATTTGAATTTTGGTTCGGCAAAAGCATTTCTGAGAGAGATAAAGGGGAATCGTCATCCTCTAACTTCCATTATAGAAAAGTAGCGGTTTGTCTTGACATAGTAAAACCGCCGGGTTTTGGCAGATGCCGGATCGGCGGTTGTAGTGTTGTATATTCATTATGAATGATATTTTATTCATCGAACAGTTTGGCCTGTCTGGAAATAAGTTTCAAGGTCTTTCCTTCATTTAATGCAGTAAGAATAGTTTCACCCCCTTTGTTCACTTTACATAAAGAGATTTTCGGTCCCATAATTTCGGTAATCCGTATTTCACCGATTTTGGTTTCTATATTATGTTCTTCCAGTATGCCATCTTCCACTACGTCAAAGCGTAATCCTTCTTTGATAGGATCATCATATCCCAGGTTGATATAAATGGTTTTTGCCTTGTCTCTTTTGGTAGATACTACTTTCAGTATTGAACCGTATACTTTGAAGTGATTTTCAACAAAAAAGTCCCATTTCGTATGGCACATTGATTAATGAATTCTCTAAAGCGCTATATTGGGTGGCATCTTTACCGGATGCTGAGCCTGTTTCTTCATAATTGCGTGTGCTGATAGTTACTCCGTCACTTGTCCGTATTAAATCAAGACGCAGGGTGAATTTCTCTTTATAACTGTTCTCACGGCTGTGGTAACGTCTGTGGGAGCTTCCGTCATCGGTTGCTTCTCTTTGTATCAGGTTTCCTTTTAACAGGTACTCTGCTCTGAAGCGGCGTGCATCTTCCAGCGGACTCAGACTGAGATCACTGCCAGCCGAAACGGCGTCCACTACATTGATACGGTTGGTGTTACGGATACCGTCGATAAATGCGAGACGAATCAGGTTGATCGCCCTATTGGGTATTTTGATTTCACTGTCGAAGTCATCTACATAAATCGTATATTTTTGTCCGGATGCTCCTAGGGATATTACCGTCAAAATCATTAATAATAGGATATTACGTTTCATAGTCATATGAATTTGCAGGGTTTGTAATGTAGTTCCTTTACGAAAATACACAGTTTGCTGTTCATTTGCAAATGAACAGAGTTAAAAATAGATTTCAGGCTTTGATTATTTGTTGTTGGTCTTTATTTTTCATGTTTAATCACTTCGTATTGAAATATAATGATTATCTTGGCACATAAAATTCAAGGGTAGTGTAAATATGGGGAAGATTCAAGAAAATGATGCAAGGTTGCAGCAGCTTGTATCAATGGCGCGCATAGGATGGTGGGAGGTGGATTTTGATGAAGGAGTCTACTATTGTTCTGAGTTTGTAGCCGATTTGTTAGGAATAGAAGGGAATAAGATTTCTGCTAAAGATTTCGCTAATCTGATTTGTGAGAATTATCGGGAACGTATTTTGGAGGAATTTCGCTCTTTCCGGATGATGGAGATTTATGAGCAGGTTTTTCCGATACATTCCAAATATGGGATGATGTGGGTTAGTACCAAGGTCGGTGAGAAGCGTATTACCAAAGAAGGTCATGTCCGCGTCATGGGTATGTTGCAATGTATTTCCCGGCAACGGATGAATATGCAGGAGCAGACAGTAGACCGGTTGAATTCTTTATTATCTCGTTTGAACGGTATTTCCAAGTCATTGCTTGATTTTTTACATTCTGATGATATTACCTTGGTTATCAATAAGATTTTAAAGGAGGTATTGCGCCAATTTCAAGCAGATCGTACTTATATTCTTGAATTTGACAGGAAATTGCATACGGAAGTCTGTACCTATGAAATAGCAGTGGAGGGTATAAAAGAACGCAAGGTTTTATTATCGGAATCTTCTATTGATTATGCCTCTTGGTGGACAGGACAGATATTGGCTGGTAATCCTATCATTCTTTTTACATTAAATTTGCTTCCTGATTCAGCCGGGGCGGATAAGCGTAGATTAGAGGAATATGGAGTGAAATCTACTATGGTGGTGCCTTTGAACTCAAAAGACGGAGTGTGGGGGTATATAGGGGTGGATATGGTGCGTGAGCATCGGAACTGGTGTAATGAGGATTATCAATGGTTTGTGTCTTTGGGTAATATTATCAGCATTTGTATGGAATTGAGACGTTCTGAATCTGAAGCCCGGCTGGAAAAAGCTTATTTGCAGAATATTTATAAAAATCTTCCTGCTGGTATCGAGTTGTATGATAAGGATGGGTTTATGACAGATTTGAATGAGAAGGAGATGGAATCTTCGGTCTCCGGCATAAGGAGGATGTGATAGGATTGAATTTATTTGATAATCCTTGCTGCCACAGGGGCTGAAAGATAAGTTGAAAGCAGGAGCACCTATTGATATGTCGTTTAATTATGATTTCGACCGTTTGGATGGCTATTATTCTACTTCTCGTACCGGTACTATTAGTTTAATCTCGAAATTCGCTCCACTTTATGATGCTTTGGGTAATCTGATAAATATATTGTTGATTAATATTGATAATACGGAAACAACAAATGCATACAGCAAAATACAGGACTTTGAGGAGTTTTTCACGTTGATAGGTAACTATGCCAAAGTAGGATATGCCATTTTAATGCCTTGAAATGTGATGGCTATGCTGTGAATAGCTGGTATCGGAATATAGGTGAGAAAGAAGGAACTCCATTGAATGAGATTATCAAAGTGCATTCTCATTTTCATCCGGATGACCGCAGGATGATGCTTCGCTTCTTTGATCAGGTATTGATACGGGAAGCCAGCCATTTGAGGCGTGATGTACGTATATTACGTGAAGATGGCACTTATACGTGGACAAGAGTCAATGTAATGGTACGCGATTTCCGTCCGGAAGATGGGATCATTGATATGGTTTGTGTCAATTATGACATAACTGAACTGAAAGAAACGGAGCGGAAGTTGATAGCGGCAAGGGATAAAGCGGAAGAACTGGATCGTTTGAAATCTGCTTTTCTGGCTAATATGAGTCATGAGATCCGCACTCCGCTGAATGCTATAGTGGGCTTTTCCAGTCTTTTAACGGAAACGGAAGATATGAAGGACCGCAAGCAGTACATGGCTATTGTGCAGGAGAATACGGAGTTGCTTCTTCAGCTTATTTCAGATATTCTTGATTTATCGAAGATGGAGTCGGGAGCTTTTGAATTTGTCAAGAGTGATACGGATGTCAACTTGCTTTGCGGTGAGATTATCCGTTCTTTACGCATGAAAGTACCGGCTGGTGTGGAGCTGGTGTTTGAAAAATGCTTGCCCGAATGTCATGTATGGGCAGACAAGAATCGTTTGAATCAAGTCATTTCCAATTTCATTAATAACGCTTTGAAGTCACTTTTTCGGGCAGCATAACGTTAGGATATTATAGGCAGACAGATGTATCTGCGATTTTATGTTCGTGATACAGGAATGGGAATCCCAAGGAATAAGATAAAAACAGTATTTGACCGTTTTGTGAAACTGAACAGTTTTGTTCATGGTACGGGACTTGGCTTGTCTATTTGTAAGAGTCTGGTGGAACAGATGGGTGGAACTATCGGTGTGGAGTCAGAAGAAGGAGAAGGCTCTTGTTTTTGGTTTACTTATCCTTATCAGGATATAGTTGGTAGTATTCTGCCACCGTAGGGGCTTGACTAAAAAGGTTTATTAGCTGTAGGAGTGAATTGAGCTCATCCGGATACATTGATTTTGTGGCATCGGGTGGGAACATTTCATCCTACAGTGAACCGGGATTATATGTTAGTCCAGTTTCTTCATGGCGCTGTGTACGGAACCTGCCCAATAATTGCGTAGTCCGAAACCGCGTGCTTTGCCGTTAGTCGGTGCGCTATACAGTATCTCACGGGTTTTCGTGTTGAAGAACACAATTTGATAGGTTGCTCTTGCATCTGCCTTGTTTAAAAGCATGGCAACCATTATCAATCCTGTTTTTTCTTCTTGAGAGAGAATAGGAAGTGTCTTGATGACTTCTTCTATCTGTTTTTCATCCAGGGTGTATCCGCTGTTGGTCGTCATGATCTCATCGGGATTGATGGTCTTGTTGGCATCGTTTACTGCCTCTAATGAGGTCACTTCTACATTGACACCCAATCTTTTGCCAATATCATACTTCTTCGGCTCAGTGATGAAAAGCTTGTTGATGTCATCAAAAGTATATTTGAACTGCATGGGGCCTTCTTTTGCTCCGTACACTTTGGCACGGGTAAAGTCTATGCCATAAAATGTCACAGAAGAGATATCTTTCAATGCGTCTTTGTTTTGTCCGAAGCAAGCCATGCTGCTTACAAGGAATAATAAAACGAGTAACTGTTTCATATTAGTTCTTTTTTAAGTGTTGTTTTGTTGCTGCCAAAGGTAGAAAAATATTATCTTAAATCAATAAATTTAACTATTTTTCGACTCATGGGCGGCATTTGTATTTTCGCGATATACTCTGCCGATTCAAAATTGATACTCGGAGCCACCCGTATTTTGGAACGGAACAAATCCTTGATTTCTTTAGCAAAAGCTTCACTGCGGTTTTCACTTCCGATGCGGATCAGTATTTCATCCGTTCCCAGTTCATTGGTATAAACTTCTACAATGTAATTCTTGATATGGGGGATGTTATCCAGAATATCGAATAAAGCGGGTGGGTAAAGGGTCGTACCTTTATATTTTATCATTTGTCCTTTGCGCCCCAGTATGGAGCTGAGACGGATAGTGTTACGTCCACAGGCGCAAGGTTCGGTATAATGGTAACAGATATCTCCGGTCTTGAAACGGAGCAGCGGCATTCCTCTTACTCCCAAAGTCGTGATGGTCACTTCGCCTGCTTCCCCTTCTTTTACAGGCTGGTTGTTATCATCCAGAAACTCTACGATAATCAGTTCCGGCTGGAGGTGGCCACCGTGAAATTCATTACATTCGGTAAACGAGGATTGCATTTCGGTAGATGCGTAGGTGGAGTAAAGTTGCAGGGAATCCCATTTCTCGTGTATCCGTTTACCCAGTGTGTTCAGGGTGAAATCGGGATTGCGGAGTGCTTCGCCTATGCATACGCATTTCTGCATGGAGCAGTGATGGTAATCAATATGATTCTTTTCAGCAAATTCAATGAGTTTGATGAGGAAAGAAGGAACTACCATGCCACACGTGGGATGGATGCGCCGGATAGTGTCCCATTGCAGTTCTGGAATGCCATTTCCCACGCGGGCTACTCCCATGCCCAGCTCACGGCTCCCATATAGTAGGCGAGGCCTGCATGAAACGTCTGTCGATGGTGGTCATCAGCTGTAGTATATCTTGTCTGCTGCATCCGGTGGTGGTGAAGGACAGATATTCGTTGTAGGCCAGCCGGTCAAGGTCCTCGGAAGTTAATACGAAAGTGACGGGGTCGCCCAAGGTTCCCGAAGTGGTGACATAGTCAATAATTTCATCGCGGCTCACGCAGATAAAATCTTCATTATGAAGTTGCAGGTCCGTCTTGGTTGTGACAGGTATCTGTTGCAAGCCTTCTATGGTTTTTATCTGTTGTATATCGATATGATGTGCTTGGAACAGACGTTGGTAGAATCGTGAATGATTCTGCAAATAAAGCAGTTCCTCAGCCAGCCGGCTTTCCTGATAGGCTTTGATTTCCTCAGGGGAACGAAATTGTATTTCCGGATTCTTTTTCATCTTAGTTGTTTATTTTATGTTCGATACGTTCTGATTCACTTCGCTTGGGGATAGGAAGCAAGAGGGCTTTCTTCCAATTGCGCAGGGCTTTGTCCTGCTGTCCAGTGGCATGGTAATAATCTCCCAGTAACTCGTACACATAAAAGAAATGAGGGTTGGCATGTTGGAAGGCATGCAGTGTTTGTTCGTCCAGCCGTTCTTTCTTTTTAATCTGTTTCCGTAGTACAGGAGCCAATCTTTTGTAAGCCATCAGTTGTTGGTATTCCTGTTGTTGCAGGAAGGAGTCCGCAGGCAGGGTCAGGTCTCCGGTATAGATTTCATGGTTGAAATCGATGGAATCACTGAAAATCCTGTTCAGTCGTATGCCACGTACTTACCGCATTGCCAGGGAGAGGTGGATACCCACATCAGTTTTTTCTCCGGTTGGAAAATAACGGAATGATGAGCGATAAATTGATTGATAGCCATCTCATTGGCAAGTCCCAGTTCCGCTCCTCCCACTCCTTTCCGGTTGCGGAGGATAGAGGCGGCTTTCGAAGCATCTATGGGGATGTTTTCTTTCAGCAGCTCCTGCAAGCGAGCAAAGCGGTAGGGGCTGTCCGAAGTTTCTATGTTTTCCAGGTTCCGTTTGTCATGGCCGAAGGTTTCCGACTGGTAGTGGTTGGTACAGATGATCTGCTGCCCGTTTCCTGTGAATAAGGCTATTTTCTCCGGCGATTTCTCGATAATTGCGGCTCTGCCGTCCTTGGCCGAACCCACTAGTATGGACTCCGAGACAAATGTTTTCCGTTTCCGAGCGATAGCGTATGCTTCCTCAATGGTAGAAGCATATTGCAATATTTCCCTGGTCAGAATGGAAATAGGGGTGGCGGATGCGGCAGGCAGATCCGATTTGGCGGCATTGATGGTGACAGTCAGCCCCGTTTCATTCATGCCGGAAAGGACACCGGTCATTCCGGCCCATCCCACGGATGCGAAACGATATCCGTTTTCGGGCTGGTAAAATGAAACGAGTTTGTTATGTGCAAAGTCATCGCCCATGTAGAAATCGAAATTACGGCCGATGATAAGGGAGGAGTCAGCGCTGTTTTCACCCCAACAGGCAAAGGAACTGCATCCTACCAGCATATAGTCCTGCATGGCATGTCCCAAATCGTGGGCGGAGTGGTAATTCAACTGACGCTCGTAAGGATGCCGATAAAATCATATTCGTGGGTACAGGAGAGTGAGATGCCATAAATCTCATCCCGAAACTCTTCCGGCACATTCTTTCCCAGATTCCGGTTGAAAAGGACAATGAAGAAGCGGAGGAATTTAAGATAACTTTCAGAGGGAACTATCTCTTTTATCTGGTCCACAAATACTTTTTCTTGAAAATAAAGCAAATCGGAAGTCAGCTTGCCTATGGCTTTGCCCCTTTCGTAGGCAGGTCCGCTTACTTTCAGCTCCCAAAGTCCGCTCTCACTGTGCCGCAGGTAGTTTCCGCCATACTGCCGGAGGCTGTCTTTCCGTATCACACGATCCGTTTCAGGGGTAGACGCAAATTGCGGAGTCATCATATCGGCAGATAGATAGAGATAACTCATGCCTATCATGATCGTCGCTATCAGAATCAACAGGGCTATCCCCCCGTATTTTATTGTTTTCTTCCAAATCTTATGCATTGCCTACTTTTTTTGCTAAATATTCCTGACCTACAAATTCCGAACAAGTGAGCATGGCTGTCAGCGTCACGCCCAAGGCACCGTGTACATTCAGATTCTGCCCTGTGAGGAACAGATTCTTCAGTTTGGTGCGTGTAGACACAAAACTGATTTGCGGATATTGGTAATTCTTGACAATGCCGTATGCCGAACCATCTATGGTTCCGGTATAGTCCCGATAGCTCAACGGAGTCGTAGTATGAACCTTTTCAATACAATGACTCCAGTGAAACCCGAACCGGCTCAGGAACTGCAAGATCTGTTCCGTCTTTTTTTCTTTAAACTGGCGGTATGCCTCTCCACGGTGCTCGGGAGTCGTATCCGTCCATGTGCTGACCTCATCCATATACATGGGAGTCAGTATGGAAACCACATCTGTGAATCTGCTGTTTCCGTGGGGTACTTGCATGGAAATCATACAACTGGGGATATTTCCTTTGTGTGCCTCTTTGTCATACCATACATCCTCATTGCCGTGCAGGTATATATTATAGTTTTGATAAGGGCAACTGTCTTTTTTCATCATCAGATTGAGCGTGAATATCCCGTAGCTGTTTTCCAATGATTTGATGCGAGACACAAAAGCCGGTTTGATGGAATGGTTCTTATCCAGCAGGGATAAGGTGAGTTGCGGATGCAGGTTGGATATGACGCAGGTACTTTCCAGTACCTCTTCATGGTTCACTTCTACTCCTTGTATGGCTTCATCCTTGACAAGGATACGGGTCACTTCTTTCCGGTTCAGTACCGTGCCGCCGTTGGCACGTATGATATGGATTAATTCCAGACTGACTTGCATACTTCCTTCCGTGAAACGATAGGCGCTCTCCATATAAGAGTTGTTAATCATGGCGTGCTCATAAAAGGTAGATTTATTTTTGATCCCGCCATAAAGCAGGGAGGTTGCGGCAAGTACATTCTGTAAATCCCTGTTCGTGGTAACGGATGCTATCATCCCGGCTGCTGAGGTGGCAAAGAAATCCATGCCTTCTTGGGACAGGCGGCCTTTTCTCAGGTGATCTATGCTGATCAGGTTTCCCACCGACCGGATGGATGCCACATATTTTTTCAAGTTCCCCCGTTCATGAGGGAATGAGCAGCACAGAGTTTCCATAAAACGTTCATATCCCATGGCATAATCATAGATAGCGTCTTTATAATAAATCCGGTCGAACACTTCTTCATCCATCCGTTTGATGGATAACTTGTCCATGATTCCGAAATAACGGAAATACTGGTTCATAATTTGCCCTTCATCCAGACTACCGATATAGTGAATGCCGGTATCCATCCGGTGCCCACCGCGTTGGTAAGTTTGGAAGCAGCCGCCAAACAATTCGTTTTTTTCCAGCACACAGACGTGGTAGCCCTCTTTGCTTAAGATGGCTCCGCATTCCAGACCGCCCAGTCCGCTGCCTATGATGATGATATCGTACTTACTCATGCTCCGGTTTGTTTTTCTGGAAGATATAAATTGTATTCGAAGTATATCTGTCGTTAGGTAAAATTTCCAGCTGCATCCCACATGCTTGTGCGATACTACTTATTTGTTCTTCGGATGTGAAACACAGTTGTTCTGTCGTTTTGTTAAAGTTGAAAATGCCGGTAGACAGCAGTTCGGTGAAACGGGTCAGACGGTGTTTTCCTGTATTGGCGGCATTGCGTCCCGCACAATCAGCTTCCCTCCCGGACGCAACCGTTCCACGCATCTGAGTAATAAAGTCCGCTGATGCTCATAACTCATATAATGAAGCATGTCATTCAGTATGAATACGTCACTTTCCGGTAAAGGATATTCCAATGCGTCGGCGCATACAAATTGCAGGTGGGGAGTGCGGAGCCAACCCTGTTGCGCCACTGCTATCTTGTCCTCATCATAATCAATCCCTGTAATCTCCCGTTCCTCGGAAAGCTGGGAAAGCATATAGCAAAGCGGTCCGAATCCGCAACCGATATCTGTAATCTGTCCTTTGACAGGAACCAGTTGGTTGAATAACCTGTAGTTATCTTCCATTTTCACCTTGATGCGTATGTACCATTCCTCTACCGGTCCTTTATAGATATAGTTCTGTACCAGATTTTCGTAGAAGTACGGGATTGTCCGTTGTGCTTTGTTCCCGACAGATACGGGCATATTCTTTTTTCATTTCGCGCGGAGATGCTTTTGGTACGTTCCTGATAAGTGGTTCCGTACGTAGCATCGTTGGCTGGGATACGCGGTAGAATCTCTGTCAGCATGATGCCTTTCCGTACATTGAACGGCTGTGCTTTCGCTATGATTTTACAGTTGCCGTAAAGGATGACCGGAATAATATCCAGTTGCAGTTTTTCCGACAGATAGAATGCTCCTTTATGGAAACGCTTCATCCTTCCATCGTAGGTACGTGTCCCTTCGGGGAAGATGGCGATGGAATATCCTTCCTTCACTTTTTGGCGCATCCGTTCCACGTAAAGCTCATAACCGTCTCCTACGTAATAGAAATCGGCATAGCGGATAATGGCTCCGAAGAAAGGAGAGTGCCATACCCAGTGATTGGTAATCATGACCAGTTTGGGAGTCAGTGCCAGCAATACCAGTATGTCGATGAAAGACTGATGATTGGCTATCAGGATGGCAGGCTTTTTAAACGTTTCTCCCGTCCGGTTTATCTTTTCTTTATGTACAAATGTGGCTATATGGATCAGGCCTTTGCAGGTGACATGTATCAGTTGGCAAAGTACTTGTTTCTTATAGGCTTTGCGGATAGGAAGCAAGGTCATGACAGCTATCAGCAAGCGTAGGAACAGGCATCCGATAAAGAACAGCAGGAACAAGCAGCCGGTTCTTGTCAGTCCTGTCAATGTATAAGGAGGCAACCCTTTGGAAGCAGGGGCTGTGATGAAGAATCGGAAAAGGATGGGTTGCAGTGTGTAGGCCACCAGTACGACGGCAATCATTCCCAAAATGGAGATGAGGGAAATGGACTGTAATGCCGGATGGCGTGCGAAGACCAATGTGCCCATACCTATCACGGTGGTGAAAGCGGAGAAGAAGATGGCTGTCTTGTGCGAGTTCAGCAACTGCCGTCCTGTGCGGTATTTATTCTGCAATCCGTCCATAATGAAAATGCTGAAATCATCCCCGATTCCAAAAATAAAAGTGGACAGAATGATGTTGATGATATTGAACTCAATACCCAGTATGCCCATTAATCCCACAATGATAATCCAGCTGACCAGCATCGGTAGGAAACTCATCAGAGTCAGTTCTATGCGCCGTAGGAAATCCATAGGGCAAAGAAAATCAGGAAAGAAGAGATATAAAGAATCAGATAAAAATCTTGATTGACGGCAGATACCCATTGGTTGGCGAAATAACCACGGTCAAAGATAACCACCTTCTCTTTTTGTTGGAAAAGGGGGTACACCGCTTCCTTGTCGGCCTCGTTCATCCGTACCTGAGTAATCAGCATGGTCAGGGAATCAGCGGAAGTCTGCCATTCGTTCAGAAGCTGGGTCGTGATTTCATTTTGGTAGTCCAAAGGCTGGAACGGACGGTCGAGCCATTGGAAAAACGGCTCGAATGCATGTTCACGAAAATGATAACGGGCAGCCTCTGTCCGGATGGTTTCGCGTAACCGGGCTTTCTTTTCCGGAGTCCAGTAGTTGTGCCATTGTTTCAACCGTGCTTCCTGCACCTCTTCCGGTATCAGAAACTGTCCGGCAGAGGCATAATCTTTTATTTTTCCCTCTTCTTTCAATTGGGAGAGCAGCCGGTTTGTTTCGGCGTATTGTCCCGTGGCATCTCCCATATCTTTGCCTGTACTGACAAAGAGAACGGTCTTTTCTTGCTTGTCAAAGAGTTCGGTCAGCTTGTTTTCCGCTTGTTTCAAGTGGGCAGGCTCATAGTTCAGACTCATCATATCCTCGTTGAAACGCACGTTCTGCGAAGTGAAGATACATACTAAGGTCAGAATAAGGATGAAACCTACCAGTCCTTTGTTCTTTTCGTATGGATAAGCGTTCAGTTTATCGATAAAGCGTAGTACCGCCCCTTGTTTTACATGCGCCTGTCCTTTCAGGAAATGCGGCAGATAGACCAGGCAAAACAGCGTGGTTCCTATCAAGGCAAGCGAGGCGAACAGACCGAAATCCTGTAATAGGTTGGAACTGGTAAAGAGGAGGCCGAAAAAGGCGCCGATGGTAGTAAAACTGCCTACGGTAAGCGGATAGGCGATTTCTCTGATTAATTGTTGCACCGATGATACATGATTCTGATGCGCCAGCATGTGTATGGAGTAGCTTAAGGCAATGCCCATTACGGCGGAACCCGCACCTACGGCAATGGCTGAAATGCCGCCTTTGATAAAGTAGATGAGGCATAAGGCGAATAGAGCTCCGAACAGCACCGGGTGATGATAAGCGGAATGGATTTCTTATGCTTGAATACCAGAGATATGAAGACAATAATGATAATCAGTGCGATGGAAGAAGTGACAAACGTATCTTTCTTTATCTGTCGTGCATTGTACACTCCTACGGAAGGACCTCCGAAATATTCGGCAACTAATTGGGGGTGTTCCTTTTCCGCTTTTTGCAGTTCATCTTCAATCAGCCGGATGAGTTTGTCATTTTTGCCCGTGCTTCCGGTGTTGAATACCGGAGTGATGAACATCAGCAGGTGGAGCCGTCCTGTGAGAAAATATGTTCATTAATCAGTTCGTAATTGGATTCCAACTGGAAGTCTTGCAGGTGTTTCAGCGTCTGGCTGCCTAGCCCCAACGGGTCTCGCATAAGGTAGTCCTTCAAGGCGAATCCTGCCGGAGATATCAGGTTGGAATAGTTTTTCTGCATCAGGGCGGCTATGTTTTCGTCGGTAAGCAAGGTATCCAGCCGTTGGTACTCCTCGTCGGAAAGGAACAAGGGTAGATTGTCGTAAACAAAATCTCCGGCACTGTTGATCAGGTTTTCGTCGGCTTTCGAGAAGATCTCTTTAATCAGGGTTCCTTCCGCTTGTTGTTGTAAATCCTGTTTTATTGTCTCGGCAGCTTCAATCAAGGAATCCGCATCCGCCATACCGTCCTTGCCGGACAGCATGATTATAATCTTATCCTTTATCTTCAGATTTTCAAATACGTTGATGGAGTTTTGGGAGTCCTTGGTATCCGGAAAGAAACTGGTTACGTTTTCCTCGAATCTGACTTGGGCGGCAAAAAGGGCCATAAAGAGAATGCATACGCTGAGGGACAGGTAAAACAAGACTTTATGCCTTTCAAAATAGTTATATAATCCAACAAAGAATTTAGTCATATCCGTTTTTTCTCCTACATATGGCCAGCAACGCGGTGGAGATTACTCCCGACAGCAGACTGCAAGCCATTGCAAAGATAATGCTTCCTATTAAATATTGCTCTAAAACTGATTTGACATTTTCAAGAGAAAGGTCTCCGAGGTGCAAATCGGGAGGATTACCCAGTACCATGCAGCCTGTCCGGTAACTGCCATACAGCAATAGGGGAATCATGGGTGGAATACTGATATTGGCGGCGACAAGGGCAATCACTTTATTCAGTCTGAACAGATGCGCAAGAAAGAGGGTGATCAGCATCTGATAACCCCATAACGGAACAATACCCATAAAAATACCCAGCATGATGGCGAGTACAATCTTCAGGTTGGATTCCCGTGTATTCAGCACATTGTCGGTAAAGAATCGCTTGCAGTTGCTCCATGACAGTTTGCGGAGCAGGTTACGGGGAATAATCCAAAGGCAGGTAATCAGCACCAGCACCGTGTTCAGCACACTGATACGGGTGAAATCCCGGAAGGGACGGAAATGGGATACCCGTTCCGCTTGCGGGGGATAGTACACGTGGATGGGAATGTTCTTCACCACTACATCTCCCCATGCGGCGAAGACGATGGCTTCCAACTCAAATTCATATTTGGCGGTGTACCAGCAGCTTTGCACATCCATTTTGCGGAGAGGGTAGAGACGGTATCCCGACTGTGTATCTTCCAGTTTCAGCCCGGTTTCCAGTCTGAACCAGAAATTAGAGAATTTATTGGCGAAGGTATTCTTGCCCGGCATATTGTCGGAGGCCAAGTTTCGGGCACCTACCAGCAGCGTGTCGGGCTCTTTCTCAATGGCTTCGATAAAACAGGGAATATCGGAAGCGAAATGCTGTCCGTCCGAATCTATGGTGATGGCATAGCGGAAACCCTCTTTTTTTGCTTGGGAAAGACCATGCTTCAAAGCGGTTCCTTTTCCTTTATTCACTGGATGGGTAATAGTGCGGATAGCCGGATATTGTTCCAGAATGTTGGCTGTATCATCCGTAGAGCGTCATTGATGACAATGATATCGTCTGCATACCTGTATACCTCCTCAATGACTGCCGCCAGTGTTTTCCCATTGTTGTAGGTGGGAATAACGACGACAATCTCCAGTTCCTTTAATTTCTTCCGCCAAACCGATGTTGTGTTTGTATTCATCTTGTTTTTCAGTCAAACTATTCAGATACGTTTGGGATGAATACTTTCGTATCTGAATTTATGTGGTTTCTAATGGGTGACAAAGATAGTATATTTTCGGATGCGGGCATTCTGGCGTTAATTATTTATTTGGAGATGCTTTTTTAATTTTAAAGCAGGTAAACACCAACTTGTTCTCGTCAAATTGCGGATTTTCCAGATTGTTTTCGGATATATACAGTCCTTCCTTTCCCACAAAGCTCATTTTATAGAAATATTTCTTTCCGGGGAATCTCGTTTCTCCAATGATTTCAAAATCCGCGTTCAGTACAATGACGGAGAACTCCTTTCCTTTGGGTTCGTCATAGGGGCTTTCGTTGGGAGCCAGTTTGTAAGGCATCTCAGCAAAACGGTAGTACACATTGCGGTATTTGTCATACATGATATGCCAATATTTCGGTGTTTCTCTGAGTTTTATAATGGCATTGATGCTTCCATAGAATTTCCGAGTTTAGGTTTCATGCTTTTCAGATATCTGCTTTTGGCGTTATACCATCGGATGTGTTTCAAGTCATCTGTGACCATCAGGCTGTCATATCCGAAAAATCCGCAGACCAAACGGCTTTCTTTGTAGTTGTAATCATAACTAAAACCGTATCCTCCTGCGATATTGTCATATTCCTCTTTAAAGATGGGTGGATAGAAAATAGGAATCCATTTAACTTCTCCTGTTCGCAGATCCTGCGAGGCGAACATATGTGTCTCGGGCCAGTCTTTTTTCTTCATGTTGGGCTTGTGGGCACTCATTTCCATGAACAGGCATGAGTCTTTGACAAAAGCAGGCGTGTTGTAATAGCTGCCAAAATGTAACGGAGCGAATTTGCCTTCAGGAGTTTGGAAATCATAGTTTCGTATCACTTCTCCCTTGTCGTTTATGGAGCTGAGCCGGCTGATATCATTTTGTGCGATCAATATGTATTTAGAGTCGGGGGAAGGCCTGCTTCCATATACTGCCGGCAATCCGTTGGACCTGTCTTGTGAAGAGGTATTCGTTTGGCTATCTGTTTGTTTTCGATATCAAAAATGACGATGTCATATAATGATTTTCGTGTATTTTCAAAGTGAAGGTATTCCTTCCCGTTTTCTTCAAATTGATATATGGATATGCTTAAGTAATAGGTCTGTTCGTCTAAAGGGAAGGCCAGCTGTTTTTCTGCTACCAGTTCTACTTCGTTCTGTCTTTCCGCATTGTTTTTCTTTGTGGACTGGCAAGACATGAAAATCAGAACAAAAAGTGCTGTTATAAAAAGAAGTGTTCGATTCATAATATTTTCGGTTTTATGATGTTTGTAATTTATGTGGCCGGTTAAAAATCCGGCCACATAAATTGTTGGTTGTTAATTGGTAGGAGCACCATGATTCCCATCTTCTCCTGAGCTCACCGGTCTGCCTATTTCTACCCCATTACCGCATTTACCGTCCTTCACTGATACACACTGTGCCTTCGATGGCCATTTTACAGTCTGGCCAATCGTCCTTAAAAGCACAGTACTTTTCACCCCCTCGTGGCATTTGCACGGCAGGTGCTCCAAACACTACTTCCTCATTAGAAGAGTGGAGGTTCAAGCTTATTGCAAATGTTGCAATAACAGCCATCATCATTGTGAATTTTGTTTTCATAGGCATTCGTTTTTAATGGTTAGATTTATTGTACTTTTCCTTTTACGGAAATTTCTATCGGAGATTCCGGTACATTACAATGAACATGGATAAATCTTTCAAATTCCCCTTTCTCTTCCGCTCGAAAATGAATTATCAGCGTAGTACACTCGCCGGGTGGAACAGGAGGATCCGCCCATTGTACAGTGGTACATTCACAAGATGATTCTATGGCATTGATGTATAAAGTATCTGTTCCGGTATTGGTCAATATCACTTTCTCTTCCTGTATTTCTGTTTGTCTGAAACTTCCCCAGTCGATATACTGTTTGTCAGCAGTCAGAGTGGTCATTCGTTTCCTGCTCTCTGCCGAAGGTCTTTGATAAGGCCGACGTTCTACATATTTCCCGTCTTTTAAGAAGTATACCATAGGAAAAGTGGTTACCATTTTTAGTCTGGCTGATACTTTGTCTTTATCTAGGTAAAGATTGTTGAAATCCGTTGATTTTTTGCCACCGCTCAGCAAGAAGAAATCTTTTTCCGTATCACACATAAAGACATATATCGTGTCTGTTGCTTCCCTGATATTGTCCATTGCCTCCTGAATGCAACTGCCACAACCGTTGCCGGGAATAATAATTAGAAAACATGAGTCTGAAGCGTTTGGAAGGCAGATACCTACCCCTGCACCAACTGACGGATACATTTGTCTTCATCAGAAAGACACCCATAGCTTGTGAGAACTATAAGATATAACATTATTTGCTGCCAACCTTTCTTCATAAGTATCAGATTTAGATTGTCTAAATATAAGAAATTTGATAGATGCTGACAAGTATAAATGGACTTATTGTTCTTGCTATTATGAATGTTTAACAGAAGAATCTGCTTTTCTGATACTTACAAGTATTTTGACGAAGTATGTCGGAGATAAATGTATCCGATATTTATTACAAAGAATGAGTCTTTTTACTATTTGTCATCAGTGTCGCTTTCAACTTGATAAATTCTTTTCCATTACAAATGCCTTCTGCCTGCAACTTGAAAAGATGCTCTTCCGTTTCTTCTAGTCGGATAAATAGTTGCAGTAGCGGAGTTTCAAGCGGATTGATGGCAGATAGGAATTTGGAAGAAGCAATCTGTACATACTGCAAAGGTTGGCTGACGATCTGTTCGGCACTTTCTTTTATCATCTGTAAGGTACAGACGCCCGGAACCACCGGCTGTCCGGGAAAATGTCCCTGATAGAGAGCATGACCGGGATTCAGCTCTATCTCTATTTCCCGTTTCCCATCTTCTCTTTCCTTTCTATGAATGATTTTATAAAAGTTCTCCAGCAGCATCTCAAGGGTTGTTTATGTTCAGTTTGTCCAATTGAATTCTTAACCGTATCAGTGGATGCTTGATTTGTATTTTCCCTGCCTGTCCGTTTACGAAGCCGGACAAGGTGAATATCGTCTTTCCAAATCCTTTGCCACTGATTCTTTGTTCAAAAGTACTACTTTTCTTTTTAATATGTGCTTTTTCACTCTTTAGAAATAGATTTTTGAAATCAGTTTCCAGTATTTTCAGCATCTTTTTCTTCCTCATCGGTTCCATGCAACTGTTTACTATGAAAGTGTCGCAGTGCAGGGAGAAGTCAAAAAGGCTGAGGCCAAAGTAAGTGGATCCCAGGATACGGATTTCGTTATCAGGCATTTGGCGGACAATGAGCATTCCGCTGAAATGATGTTTCATGAATCCAGTTGCAGGTTGTACTTTTGCGACTGTGCTTCTGCCTGCAGGATGGGAGGAAGTGCCGTAGCTTCCCCCGTCACCCGGTGTGAGCAAGAGAGCAGAATAAACAGCAACAGCAGCCAGCTAGCGTATCGTAAACTTTGTCTCATCTTTCAAAGAATTGAATTTCTTGTTGGAGAATTCGTATTCGGTATAGTTGGTTGCGGTTTCCGATAAACGTAGTTTGTGGACAGACATGTCTTTTTTGTCTAAATAAATTTGAATCTGGTTGATATATGCCTGTACCGCTTTGCTGACGGGCTTGATTTGAATGAGATAGTAATGGGCGTCTTCAAAATATTCTAAAACATAGCCGGGCGACATGTTGGACAGGTCGCCCACCATGCAGGCGGTAAGCATATCCTGCATCTGGTTCATCATCTTGTTGGAGTGAAGGTCCATGATGCTTTTCTTTCCGTCCGATACTATTTTCAGTTGGTTGTTGTTGATCACGATAAGGTAGTTCATGGGCTGTGCGTAGTCCATGCATATCTTATTGCTCTTTTTATAATAGAACGTTCCTTTTGAGGTTATTTTCTCATCGAATACATCCAGATATTTTATCTGAGTGAAATTACTTTCGATGGACTCTATATTTTTAGCCTCTTGCAGCAGACGGGCTTCAAAATCTTTCAAATCAGTAAGTTTCTTCATCTGTTGGGCTTGCATCGGCAGGACTGTACAGAACATCAAGAGCAAAAGTATTTTCATGTAGGTCATACTTTATAGAGGTTTATCCGTTTGTAATGGGAAGCAAAGATAGTATATTTTGGGAAACCATTCATACCTTTATCGCTTATTTACGATTTTTACCTGTTTCTACAATCGTTCACATGGGCAATTCTTTTTTGTTTCATCACCGCATATTATTGTTAATCAATAATTTATAGTGAAGAATCCTCCTGTATCCCCTCGAAACGGTTTATCCGTTTTCCCTGTCGGAGTCAGTTTGGCAGAAAGCGTCATTATGCAGGATGAAGGTCTGTTGGAATTCTTGCAAGGAGAACGGTAGGATATGATTTTCACTTAGGTGAAGATGGGTTTTCACCTGTGTGAAGAGCTGTTGTCACCAGTGTGAAACCACCGTTTCACACTGGTGAAGCAACAGTATATATCGGAAGTTTACACACTGACATCCTATTAAGTTGAACGAAAGTACAGCATATCCTGTCAGATTTAATCTGATATCTACGCTTCTCTTGCAAATAACGGGTGAATGTTCCACTCCATCGCTTACATACCGGTTTGGGGGTATTACAGACTTTTTTACACGGCAAGTTGTTGGTAATGAGTGGAATGAAGTGGCGGAAGAATTTTATATTTTACGTAAGACGAAGTTATCTTTTTATCGGTTTGATCATGAAGGGTGAACCGGAGCTCGTTTCTGGAACTTGGTGATGTTGCTGTTGAAAATATAGAAGAAATTTATTTTGTCATGTCCTTTATCAACCTGTCTAATGCTACCACCGTATACCCCTCTTTTTCTATAAAGTCCAGAACTTGTACCAGCAGCCTGTCACTATCGGGCATCCGGTCATGCAGCAGAAGGATGGAGCCCGGAACGAGCCGTTTCTTGATGCGTTTTATTATTTTTTCAGGAGTGGGTTGCTGAGTGTCCAGTGTGCGGATGTTCCAGCCGATGGGAAAGTATCCCAGCCTGCGCACTGCTTGGGCTAGGGTAGGATTGGTCACTCCGAAAGGCGGCCGGAACCATTGGACCGGTTGGCCGGTCACTTTTTCCAATTCTTGCTGGCAGGTAATTAAATCATGGCACATCCGTTTGAAGGTATAGAGAGGGAAAAAGCCGGAATGGGAGAAGGAATGATTCCCGATACAATGTCCTTCTTTTATAATTTGCCGGAGCAGTTCTTCATTGCCTTTTATCTTGTTTCCGATGCAAAAAAAGCAGGCTGGTATGTGTTTTTCTCTTAACACTTTCAGCACTTTTGGAGTCTGTATCGGATCGGGCCCGTCATCAAAAGTGATGGCTATGATTTTCTCTTCGGTCTTCTTACGACAGAAGACACGCATGTAAATACAGGCACGGATGCTGTAAGAAGCGTAAAAGAAAAAGGCCATGACGCTTACTATGATGATTACAGAAACTAGGATGTGCATCGCTTGATTAAGATGATTGAATGATACTTTAATAAATGATCTTGTAGAGATTATTCTAATTGCTTGTCATTATCCGTCAGTATTCTGAACTTCTTTTCGGTATCAATCGTATTCAAGTGTGCTAATTGCTCTTTGGCCATCTGCCGAAGATGAGTAAACCTTTTAGACTTGTCTACCTTACGCTTGATTAACTCTGCATTGAAGGATTCCATATTCGATAATACGACTAATTCATTTATGCTTGCTACATCTCTGATATTGATATTCTTATCTGCGTATTGTGGATTTGCTCACGCCATTGTCTTGCGGTACATCCCCATAATGCGAGATTTAACAAATCAGCTTCATCGGCATAAACAAGTTTTTGATTGAAATCTTCTACTTTAGGTATAATAAAGTCTTTGATTGCATCCGTATGTATGGAATAATTTACTTTACTAAGTATTCTTTTTACGTTCCATTCACTTAATAAAGGGTGTGATTCTGCTTCTTTAAGTCTTTGGTATTCTTTGATGAGATATAGTTTAAATTCAGGGCTGAGCCAGGTCCCGAATTCAAAAGCTATGTCTTTATGGGCAAAAGTTCCCCCATATCGTCCGGGCTTGGATATAATCCCTATTGCTTTAGTTTTTTCTATCCATTGTTTGGGGGTTAGGGTGAAACTGTTTGTTCCACTCTCCATTTTAAAAGCATCGAATTCGATGCCTTTAAAATTTGGATTATTTAGTTTTTCCCATAACCCAAGAAAATCAATCGTACTACGTAGACGCATCCAGTTTTGTATAATGTAGTTAGTACGTTCTCTGTCTTTGAAATGTGCCATGTCTGTCAGGCAGATATAATCATTATTATCAGGTCTTACAGATATGGATATATCAATATTCGTAACAGTTATTTTCTTCATTATTTTTACTACTTTTATTTTATGAGGGATAAAGTTAAGCATTATTCCTGTTTTCAGTATCTTAAAAGCATCTTTTTAATAGGCCATGACGCTTACTATGATGATTACAGAAACTAGGATGTGCATCGCTTGATTAAGATGATTGAATGATTGATACCTTGATATTGGTTATAAATCAATGCGTAACGGGATGAAGCTTCTTCTTTCAAGGCTTTTGCCGCCATCCAGAGAGCATAGGATGAGGCAGTCTGATATTCTCCGCATTGCTCTTTAAAGCTGCTATGCAGGGCATGAGGAAACAGACTGTGTTCCAGCTCTGTATAAACGGCATCTGTTGCTTCCTGCCCGTTCTTGCCACTGATAAACCAGTCAATGTCTTCGGGTGCAAGCTCGTGAGATTTTAGAAAATGATGCATCCTGTTACTGATTTCCGGAGCACTCATCCGGGTGATAAAAGTGTCCACCCCTTTCAGTTCAGCAAAAGTCTGTTCCTCTTCTTGTGCGCTTAACAGGAAAAATTGTGCTCCCTCACCGGCTGTCGTTCCTTTCAACAGCCCTAAACGCTGCTGGATGATGTAGCTGGTAGGGGTTATTTCATCCATAGCACCTGCCAGTACATGCTGTTTGCCTTCGGCAATACTCATGATGCCATCTGTCAGAGCACTTTCAAAACTTAAACCACGGTGTACATACGTCACATTATAAGCATGTATTTTGAGTAGCAAAGCTATCTGTGCACCGATCGTATTAAAGGTGGACTGAATGAAAGCGGTGGGATTGAGCATCTGTTCCCGGTTATCCATCAAGGCGTTCATAAACTTTTCCGTATCGGTCAGACAACCCAGTCCCGTAGCAGTGATAATGGCATCTACCTTTTCCGGCGAGATATCTTTCAGACATTCCAGTCCGCAAGCTACTCCCATCTTGATCATGCGGCTCATGCGCCTCCGCAGATTGGCATTGGTGATCATTTCTTTATAATCAGGTTCCTGTGCGGAGAAATAAGGCTTTTCATTTCTGCTTTCCGCATGAATAGAGGCGATACGATTGATATATACTGGGCACATACGCTATCTGTTTAGAGTGGAAAATACGAGAGATGAGTTGTTTCCGCCGAATCCGAAGGAGTTGGATAATACATGCCGTATGGGAAGTCCCGACCGGAAAATCGTTTCAGGAATGAGACCGCTTTCTTCATCGGACAGATGGAAGTTCAGATTAGGGTAAATCAGCCGTGACGGATGGAGAGTACGGAATATACGGCTTCTATTCCTTCCGAGGCTCCCAGGGTGTGACCGATGAAAGCCTTGACCGAACTGAAAGGTGGAATACGGGTATCGAAGATACGCCGGATGGCTTTCCCTTCGGAAGCGTCGTTACTGGGAGTACCTGTGCCATGTACATTGATATAGTCTATGGCTCCGGCTGTCAGTCCGGCAGAGGCTATGGCCTGACTCATGGAAAGGAAAGGCCCGTTTCCATCGGGGGAACTTCCTGTCTGATGGTAGGCTTCGTTGGCATTGGCGTAACCGCTGAGTTCACAATAAGGAGCCTTTGTAAGGGATTTCTCCGATTGAAGAACAAGGTATCCGGCTCCTTCTCCCAGGTTTAATCCGGCACGTGTGCGGTCGAAAGGACGGCAGTGCTCTTTGTCCAGTATCATCAATGAATTGAAACCGTTGAGCGTGAAACGGCATAAGGCATCCGTTCCACCTACGAGGACGGTGTCCAGATAACCGTGTCGAATCAGCGTGCCCCTAACATAATGGCATTTGCAGCCGAAGAACAGGCGGTGCTGAGGGTGGTCACCATCCTTTCACTCCTAAATAAGCGGCTATCATTTCGGTACTGGCTCCACAGTCATGGGAGATAATATCACGTAATCTTCCTTTTCGGTTATCCTCCGGAAAGAGGCATAAAACCGCTCGCTTGCATCCATTCCTCCGATGGAAGTGGAAGAAATGAGTCCGATACGGGGAGAAGCGAAATCGAGTTCCGCATCACGGGCTGCCTCTTGAGCTGCCAACAAGCCTAGCAGCTGTACGTGAATACGTTTTGCCGGATGGAAGGAACAGGATTTGCTTTAATTTTTCATTGCTTTGTTTCACTTCGGACACGGGTACGTCAAGCACGGTGGGGAAAAGGGTGATTTTCCCCATACCGTGTTTTCCGGATTTTAAGGAGTCCAGATTTTCTTTTACTCCTTGTCCTATGCCCGAAATCACTCCCAGACCGGTGACATAGATCTTCCTCATTTCTGATGGGCGGTGATGTAGTCTGCCAGGGTACGCACCGAATAGAATATTTCCTTTCCTTTGGCAGGATTCTCTATTTTAATGCCATAATTCCTTTCCAGAATCAGGATAATCTCTAATGCGTCAATCGAGTCAAGACCCAATCCGTCGTCTCCGAATAAAGGTGCTTCACTATCAATGTCTTCCGGAGTGATTTCTTCCAGATTCAATGCTTCTATTAATTCAACTTTCAATTTCTCAATCAATTCTTCCATATTCTTTATTGTTTTTCAATCAGTTTAAATACTGCTTTATAGGTGTTTTTTAATAATTCACACCATCCGATGATACAATAGTTCAGTTTCCCTTTTTGCATGACTATACGTGCGTATCTTTCCAGTTTCTCCGGCTGATAGGCTTTAGTTATGAAAAAGGTGTTTTCCCCTTGTATCTTGTGGCGGATGCAAATCTCGCCGGACACTACATTGGTAGTGTGTAAACAAATACAGCCGGACTGGCTGCCCGGTCTCCGTCCTGGTCTATCAGTTGCTGGTGTCTGATATCCGTATGTAGGATGAAGTGGCGTTGGCAAGTAACATTCCCATTTCCAGTGGGGCGAATGTCTTGTCTTTCAGTAAGTATTCGGCGGCAACATATCCCAGTTTGCAAAGGTCATCCATTTTATAGAATTTCATATTGTTTCCGCCTAATTTTTTATAGGTATCACGTATAAATATGCCGAAATCCGGTTCTTCAGAATGAAAAATAAGTTCGTTGTTTATGAAGACAGAACTGTTTTCAATACGAACCTCCCGTGTACATCGGATTTCGGGCAAGGTGTTGTCCTCATCCTTGAACGGAGCATATTCCGGTAAAGACAAGACAATGGCTGCGTTACACCCACCGAATCCCGAAGCGGTTTTTACACAATGTTTCATCGGAATGTGTTGGTGAGTCGCATAGACTGGTATAGGCATAGGCACACCCGGTGTTTCGTAACCCGGAGTGCCGAACAGGATGCCTTGTTTCAGTTCGTGCATACAGACAATGCTTTCAATGATTCCCGATGCTCCCAAGGTATGCCCGAAATAGGGTTTTAAGCTATGTGTGGGAGCTTGTTCCAGATGAGCCAGCGTGAGGGCTTTGGATTCCATTTCATCATTGTATACGGTGGCCGTGCCATGGGCATTGACAAAGCTGATGTTTTGGAGGGCTGTTCCTGCCTCCTGCATGGCTTGGCGGATAGCGAAAAAGAGCCCGTCTCCTGTACGGGAAGGCCGGAGATATGGTTGGCGTCATTACTTATGGCTCCTCCGGAAAGAATGATGCTGTTTGGCGTCTTTTCCGTACTTAGTAATACGGCTCCGCAAGCCTCTCCCAAGTTCAGTCCGTCACGGTTGCTGTCATACGGACGGCATGGACGGGAGCTGAGGGACCGGAAAGACAGGAAACCACTGGTGATGAAATGAGAGAGAAGGTCACCTCCCGCTACAATTACTTTGCGGTAGATGCCGTTCTCTATCATGCGTTTTCCTGTTACAAGGGCTGACACTCCTGATATGCAGGCGTTGGAGATGACATGTACCCGTTCCTCAGCATGGAAATAACCGGCAATGTTTTCTGCCATTTTCCAAAGAAAGACCGCTTCATCGGGATGTTCCGTATGACGGGTCAGTAAGTCGATGTTCCCTTTGGTGGTGGAGAGGATGAGTCCGCAGGTTTTGTCTTCCAAAGTTTGTCCGGACTGACGGATGAGTTCGTTGATAGTCAGTATGAACAGTTGTTCCATCTGGGGATAGCCACTTACTCCTATGCTTCCGCCTGTTGTTGCAATCTCTCTTGCGAGATAGTAGCTGCCAATAGGGGAGTGTCTGCAATCCGTTTGTCCGTCTGCAGGGTGATACCGCTGTGATAGCTCCGGATGGCTTCCAGATTTTCCTGTGTGCCGAAACCCAGCGCGCTGATCAGGGTATCATGGGTGATATAGGTAGTCAGATGATGTTCCATTTCTTTTTCCACTCTATGTAAAAGGCAGGATTAACCAATTCCAGTTCTCTATTTGTATTCAGGAATACCTGTGTAGTGGTTCCTGTTGCCACAATGTTTTGGTCTGATGCCCGGTAGATGGTGTATTCAAAAAGGATTTTGGCAGCATCACTATGAATATACCGTGTCTCGACAATGGCTTCCTCACCGAATGACAGCGGCTGTTTGAACTGGCAGCTCAGGTCTACGATAGGAACTAAATAGCCTTCCCGGTAGATGCTCATATAGTCCAAGCCATATCGCTTTCCGAAAGCTTCACGTCCATCTTCGAAATAACGCACATATTCACCATGCCATACTATCTGCATGGAATCTATTTCACTGAAGCGGACCTTGATGGTGGTCCGGTCTGTCAGTGCTGCCTGCTGTGGACTTGTTTTTCGTTTCATTCTTTTTTCAGATATATTTTCATCCGGCATTCGGCCAGAAGTTCATCGTTTTCTTTCACCTCGGCGGTAATCAGTGTGATATCGAATATTTCCT
>ENA-OQAN01000011-OQAN01000011.1-human-gut-metagenome-genome-assembly--contig:-NODE-11-length-92755-cov-2.438248_pt1 | contig 92755 bp, 92 predicted proteins | sample MGYA00242735_ERZ504527 | MGnify/ENA primary metagenome ERZ504527 (study PRJEB26092, sample SAMD00036230) | human gut metagenome | host: Homo sapiens | study: EMG produced TPA metagenomics assembly of... | reverse complement strand
ATATTCTTAGTTTACTTTCCATTCAATCACCCCTCCCGAAGCTCCTTTCTGCAATTGTGCTGCAATTTTAAGCCCCTTTGTTTTGACAGGAAGAAGAAGAAAATAATTATACACATATATTACTGCATGTTTTATTTTAAGCTTGGCATGTGAAGATGTTAATATGAGTCACCCAGTATTGTTTTATCGTAAACGGATAAAACTACCATGGATAACACCCCACTCCCGAACGCAATTCTTATCTTATTATCTATCTGAACTTCGCAGTGGTAAATGCCGAATTACACTCGTACCGCCAGTCACTGGATGCACATTGCAATACCGAGTTCAACTTCTTTTGTGATATCTATACCCAATACCTCCCCCAAGGGATAAAGGAAGGCTTAACGCCAAACGGGGTGCTGTGGAACAGTTGGATTACTTGTACAAAGAATGTTATAAAGCCGGACAAAGCATTTATCTTTTTATGGATAAATACGACCATTTCACCAAATAGATTTATCCGAACCCTCATGCCTGGACAATTATAGAAGCGAGACACACGGCACCGGTTACCTGCGCAGTTTTTTCGACACTGTAAAAGGCCGGAACGTATATGCTATCAAGCGTTGTTTTATAACGGGAGTGAGTCCGGTTACCATGGATGACCTGACCAGCGGATTCAACATCGGCACCAATTACACGCTGAATCCACAATTCAATGAAATGACAGGATTCACAGAAAAAGATGTACGGGATATGCTGGAGTATTACTCCACAACATGCCCATTCAATCATTCGGTAGACGAGTTGATAGAACTGATTGCTTTTCTACTTCGGAATGCTGACCATCAGCGGAATGCATAAAGGAGAAACCAAACTCACCATCCCCAACCAGGTGGTACGTGAACAACTCTTTGCCTACATTCTGGATACTTATCATGAAAACGACTTGACTTTCGACAGGTATGAAAAGAGGAAGCTTGCCTCAGGGCTGGCTTATGATGGCAAATGGAAATCTTACTTTGAATACATTGCCGGATGCCTGCACCGTTATGCCTCGCAGCAGGACAAGCAGAAAGGTGAATATTTTGTTCATGGCTTTACTCTTGCCATGACCGCACAAAATCCTTTCTATCGTCCTGTGTCCGAGAAAGACAGTCAGGAAGGATACATCGACCTGTTCTTGCATCCGTTATTGGATATTTACAAAGACATGAGCCACTCCTACATCATCGAACTGAAATATACCAAAGGAAAAGACAGTAATGAACGGATAGAACAATTAAGCGACAAGCCATTGAACAAACTGAACGCTACGCTTCGAGCGAGTCTGTGCAGAAAGCGATAGGTCCTACCATGCTACATAAAATCATTGTTGTATATCGAGGTATGGAAATGGTTGTTTGTGAAGAATTGTAACCGATAAGAGGCAGTGTCTGCCCTTACAATGGAAGCATTCATTCGTCCGTTCTATCCACGTTTTCATCGAAAGTACAAAATTGTTGCTTCTTGCCGCATTTGTAATTACAAAGATAAGATGCCATTTTTTCGATGATTTTTCGTATCAGTTTCTTCTGCATCAGCACATTACCATTCCAAATTATGCGCAGTATCTTGCTGTAAATCAACAATATACTGTGTAAATAGATTCCAAGTCCCCTTGAAACGGTTTGCCATTCTCCGCTGTCAAATTCGGCTTGACGTATACAGCTTGTTTTAATTCCTGTGCCATAGCTGTGGTCGCTTCCTTGCAAGAGAGCATAGCTGTGGCATATTTTGTCTGGCTGCGTTCGTTGCTTCGCTAGGTGAAGAGGCGAATTCACTTTAGTGAACAGCCATTTTCACTAGGGTGGAATAGTTGCTTCACTTAGGTGGAATATCAAACGGAACGGAGTGAAGATACGATAGGAACAGGTTCTTATTACATACGCAACAAGGTTCAATAGCCGAAACAAACAGTATCCTGTCCTGTCAGATATAAACTATGATGCCCACGAGTAGCCGGAAGGCAGTGGGGGGCTGACCCTACCTCCTGTCCGCTGGTATTCCCGAATGCGAGCATTCCCAAAAACGGATTTGTTTCCCCACCGACATACCAATTGAGGGGGATTTGAGAGACTTTTACACCGGAAGTGATTAGTAATGTGCATATTACTGTGACAGAGCGCTTTTGTGCTTTATGTATATCCTTATGCTAAAACCTAAATTTGAGTAAGAATAATCTATCAGAGGCTTTGTTTCTTCTTATTACGAATGACAGACGTATCACCTTTATCAGTTGGAATGAATCCCTACCCCATTCCTACTCAGGAAAGCTGCCAATGTATTCCTGCTGACTTTCAATTTCCTCGCCATCTCCGCCTTACTGGTTCCCGCCTCCAGCATAGCCTTAATTTTTTCTTCTTTTCCCGTAAGTTTATATTTCGAGTTATGTCCTCCCATGGGACGTCCCAACTTTTGTCCGGAGGCGATTCTGCGTGCAAGTCCCTCACGGGTACGTTGGGAAATCAAGTCACGTTCTATTTGTGCAGAGAGGGAAAAAGCGAATGCCAATATTTGAGATTGTATATTATTTCCCAGTTCATATTTCTCTTTCACCGTGAGCAGGATGACATTTTTCAACATACATGCATTCAGTATACTCATTACTTCCATCAATCTTCTTCCCAAACGAGAGATCTCCGACACAATCAATGTATCCCCTTTCTTTATTCTTTTCAATAGTACGCCAAGCTTTCTGTCTTTGGCTGACCGTGTTCCTGAAACCGTTTCTTCCACCCACACATCAATTTGGAAATCCCTCTGTTTGGCAAAACGATTTATCTCGAACCGCTGGTTCTCTAAAGTCTGTTTATCAGTTGAAACCCGAATATACGCATATATCATAGCTGCATCATTAAGTTTTTTATTGAATAAGGAACGCCAATCTAACTTATATTATCAGAGAAGGAAAGTTTCACCGGATCTTATTGAGGTTTTCTAAGAAGAATTAAGTATCTCCAACTATTCAAGCTCAAAAAACAGAGAAATCTGCTTAATCCTTGCCTTTACAAGATAAAACGATTGTCCAATAGAATGAAAAAATTGTCTATGATAATAGTATAAATCACTGATAATCAATATTGTTATATTAAAACTGGATTGATCATCTTTAAGACGATTTTCGCAGTATAATAGATTTTTCTTTTATCTACTTAATGGTTTGTTCACTTACTTTGCATCTGTTGACATAGTTGATACTGAAATAAAAAACACAGATATAGTATGAAAAACAAATTGCAAATAGTATGGAGCAGCATTGCTATAATAAGCGTATGCGCATGTAGTACGCCTTATACACAACCTGATGCCCCTATCAAAGAAGTTCCCTTCACCCAAGTTCATTTAGATGATAATTTCTGGACACCGCGCATCGAGACTAACCGCACCGTTTCCATCCCATCCGCTTTCAAAGAATGTGAAAAGAACGGCCGGTTCGATAACTTTGCCATTGCGGGTGGTTTGATGAAAGGCGAACATCGCGGTGACTTTTCTTTCGACGATACCGATCCCTATAAAATTATAGAAGGAGCATCTTACTCGTTAGCCGTAAAATATGATGAGAAACTGGATCACTACCTGGACAGTGTAATCCATATCATAGCTGCCGCACAGGAACCGGATGGTTATCTTACTACCTGTGTAACCAATCAATGTACCCGTTTATCCGTTGGTGGGGCACGCACCGTTGGGAAAAAATCAACAGTCACGAACTCTATAATAGTGGCCATTTGTACGAAGCCGCCGTTGCTCATTATCGCGCCACCGGAAAACGTACGTTACTGGATGTAGCTATCAAAAATGCCGATTTGGTATGTCAGGTCTTCGGACCCGGCGAAGGACAGATCCATCGTCCCAGTGGTCATCCTATCGCGAGATGGCTCTTGTCAAACTATATAAGGTGACAGGCGATGAGAAATATTTGCAGACGGCCAAGTATTTTGTAGAAGAAACCGGCAGAGGAACAGACGGACATAAACTGAGCGAATACAGTCAGGATCACAAGCCCATCCTGCAACAAGACGAGATAGTAGGTCATGCCGTCCGTGCCGGATATCTCTACTCCGGAGTGGCAGATGTAGCCACTTTGACTCATGATACCGCCTATTTCAATGCCTTAACCCGTATTTGGGAAAATATGGCCGGCAAAAAACTCTTTATCACAGGCGGAATCGGTTCCCGCCCACAAGGTGAAGGATTCGGTCCGAACTATGAACTGAATAATCACACAGCCTATTGCGAAACCTGCGCCTCTATAGCCAATGTGTATTGGAATCATCGTATGTTTCTCGCTACGGGAGATGCCAAATATGCGGATGTGCTGGAACGCGCGTTGTATAACGGAGTCATTTCGGGCGTATCACTCAGCGGTGACAAGTTCTTCTATGACAATCCGTTGGAATCCATGGGGCAGCATGAGCGCCAGCACTGGTTCGGATGTGCCTGCTGTCCGGGCAACATAACCCGTTTCATGGCTTCCGTACCTTATTATATGTATGCCACTCAAGGCAATGATGTGTATGTCAATCTCTTTATCCAAAGCAAGGCGGATATTGAAACGGAAAGTAATAAAATAAATGTGGAACAAACTACAGGCTATCCGTGGGACGGAAAGATAAGTATTGCCGTCACTCCCGAAAAAGAACAGGAGTTTGCTTTGCGTGTGCGTATCCCCGGATGGCGCAAGACGCTCCCGTACCCACAGATCTCTATTCATTTACAGACAAGGCTCAGGCTTACAGCATTTCTGTGAACGGTTCCAAAGTCAATGCGAAGCAATATGATGGTTATGCCACCCTTGTACGCAACTGGAAAGCGGGTGATGTGGTTGAAATCAATCTTCCTATGGAGTACGTCGTGTGAAAGCAAATGACCAAGTAGAGGATGACCGTGGCAAACTGGCTATAGAACGGGGTCCTATTATGTTCTGTCTGGAAGGACAAGACCAAGCCGACAGTACTGTATTCAACAAATTCATCCCCGATGGTACTCCGATGGAGGCTTCTTTACAATGCCGATTTGTTGAATGGCGTAATGGTGCTGAGCGGTACAGCTAAAGAAATTGACAGGAATGGTAAGGTAAAAGATGTTCCCTTCAAAGCAATTCCTTATTCTACATGGAACAACCGCGGTGCCGACCAGATGGCTGTATGGATTCCCGAAGCGCCGAGTATGCCCGCCCCACTCCGGAACCTACCATCGCTAGCAAAGCACGTACTTTGATGATACAAGCCCCCATACAGAAAGACGCTCCTGAATCGGCTTCAGTGGAAACATGGGCATGGGGGGTAAATGACCAATGGGAACCCAAACGTTCATCGGATATCTCGAAACCTTACCACTATTGGTGGCTGAAGAACGGTACTGTCGAAACACTGGCTTATGAATTCGACCAGCTTTATACCGTATCGAACGTACAAGTGTATTGGTTGGATTTTGACCATTATGACGGAGATTTCCGTGTGCCGGAAAGCTGGAAACTATATTATAAAGAAGGCGAAAGTTGGAAAGAGGTAGAGGCGTTAACTGAATATACTGTAAAAAAAGATTGCTATAATAGTTTGGATTTCAACCCTGTCAAAACAAAGGGGCTTAAAATTGCAGCACAATTGCAGAAAGGAGCTTCGGGAGGGGTGATTGAATGGAAAGTAAACTGAATGAACATATAAACCTTTTAAATAAAACTGTATGATGAAAACACATGACAATCGGGCCTTGTTCAGCAAAGCATTGCTAAAGGCCGCAACCTGTTTTTTCCTTATTGCGGGTGCAGGGATGAGCTGTATTTGCACTTCAGGGAACAGCAGAGTCTATGAAAATGGAAATTACACAGCAAACTGTAACAGTAAGCGGTGTGGTGAAAGACAGAAAGGGAGAACCCATCATTGGTGCCAATATCATGGAAAAGGGACAGCCAACGGTACCATTACCGATTTTGACGGGAAATATACGTTGAATGTAAAAGGCTCTCAGTCTGTATTGGTCATTTCCTACATCGGATACAAAACCCAGGAGTTTGAGGTAAAGAATAACCGGAAGATTGATGCGACCCTTCAGGAAGATACCGAAGTGATGGACGAAGTGGTCGTTATCGGTTACGGACCCAGCGCAAAGGTGATGTGACCAGTGCGGTGGCTTCGGTCAAGGCAGAGGACTTTACGGTAGGTAAGATCGGGGATGCGGCGGACCTGATTAAAGGTAAGGTGGCCGGATTGAGCATTGCCAAGGGGTCCGGTGACCCGAATGCGACTTCCACGATTCGCCTGCGCGGTGTCATTTCCGTCAACGGCAGCACTACGCCGTTGATCCTGATTGATGGAGTGGAAGGAGACTTAAGCACGGTGGCTCCTGAAAATATTGCCTCCATTGATGTGTTGAAGGATGCTTCGGCTGCTGCCATTTACGGTACGCGGGGTGCAAACGGGGTTATCCTGATCACTACCCAGAACGGCAAACGTGAGTCGCATACGACTGCATCCTATTCAGGCTACGTCTCTGCATCCCAGTTCGGCAAAAAGCTGGAATTTATGACTGCCGAGGATATACGTGCAGGCAAGACAAACTTTACCGATAAGGGATATGATACCGACTGGCTGGATGCCGTCAGCCGGACCGGCTTTACTCACAACCATAATTTCAATATAACGGGAGGAAGCAAGCAGACCACTTACTCGGCGGATGTGACTTACCGCAAGGAAGACGGTGTGATAATGAACACTTACAGCGAAGATATCCGTATGCGTTTTGATGTCTCACACTGGATGCTTAACGATATGCTGAAAGTCAACCTGAATATGGTGAAGAAATGGCATAAGAACAGTGCCACCAATGCAACGGCCACCGACCAGTCAAATATTTACCGTCAGGCGATTATGCGTAATCCTACCGCTCCCATTTACAACGAGGACGGTTCTTATAATGAGGATTTTAACGTGAATTATTACTACAATCCGGTCGGCATGCTGGAAGAGCGTCTGGGTAATTATACCTATGAAGAGACTCGTGCGACGGGTAATGTTACTTTTGAACCGGTCAAAGGATGGCAGACCAATCTGATGGTGCTACCAGCCGCTTTAATGCACATGATAAGGGGTATAACACAACGGATTATTTCAGCAACCAACTGAATGAATGGACCGGTTATGCTTATCATACCCAGGACGAGACACGTACGGACAACCTGGAACTGACCAGCAAGTATGACTTGAATGTCGGCAAGCATCGTATGAATGCGTTGGTGGGCTACAGTTATCAGTATTATACTTATGAACGTTTCTATGCCAATAACTATAATTTCCCGACAGATTTCTATCAATGGCATAATTTAGGTCTCGGCCAGGCGTTGAAAGACGGTAAGGCCGGCATGGGCAGTGATAAGAACGAGAATACGCTGATCGGTTTCTTTGCACGTGTGAGCTATGCGTTTGACAATAAATATAACTTGCTGGTCAGTGTACGCCAGGAAGGGTCGTCCAAGTTCGGCGACAATAACAAATGGGGTACTTTCCCTTCTGCATCTTTGGGATGGACCATCAGTAATGAAGGATTTATGGAGGGTATTACCTGGCTGAACAACTTGAAGTTGCGTGCGGGATTCGGTATTACCGGTGTGATTCCCAATGATCCTTATATGTCGTTGACGCGGTATAACTATGGAAGTTCCTATTATTACGACAAGGGAACATGGAAACCGGGGCTGGAAGTCGCTTCCAATCCGAACCCGGACTTGAAATGGGAAAAGTCTACGGAATATAATATCGGTCTGGACTTTAGTGTCTTGAATGACCGTTTAGGAGGATCTGTCGATATATACAGGAAGAAGACAACCGGTCTGTTGTTCAATTACAGCGTTCCTACTCCGCCCAATTTGTACAGTTACACTTTTGCCAATGGAGGCTCTGTACGCAACCAGGGTATTGAAGTAGCCATCAATGCGATTCCTGTGCAGACCAAGGACTTTGAGTGGAAAACCGTGGTGACGGTAGCTCATAATGCCAGCAAATTGTTAAGCTTGTCTAATGACATGTATGAGTCAAACAGTTATATGGATACCGGTGGCCTGGGAGAACCGATCAGTGTAAGCACACACCGTATGGAGGAAGGACGTCCTCTAGGTGAGTTTTATGGCTTGAAGTCTGTCGGCGTGTCGGAAAACGGACTGTTCCTGATTGAAAAGCCGGACGGGGAAGTCGTTGAGTTCTCTACTGCTTACCTGACCAATGATGAATACCGCCAATATTTGGGCAACGGATTGCCGAAAGTGTATTTGGGATGGGGCAACACCTTTACTTATAAAAACTGGGATCTGAGCATGCAGTTCACCAGCCAGTTGGGATTTAAGATCCTGAACGAACCCCGTGCTTATTACGAAAATAATTCTCATGCTTACAACCGTTTGAAATCGGTGGAGGAAGCACCCTATGGCGGACAATACACCTTGTCTTCTTCACAGCCGCAGACTATGGTAAGCTATTACCTGGAAAATGGTAACTTCCTGAAGTTGACCAATCTGACCATCGGTTATAATTTCCCGTTTAAAAATAACAAATACATCAAGAATGTCCGTGCCTATTTGTCCGGTGACAATCTTTTCTGCATAACCGGTTATTCCGGACTTGATCCGGAGTTGTCAAATCCGTATCCTACCTATGCAGGTATAGACAATCGCGACAAATATCCATCCATTCGTTCATTTACTTTTGGTCTTAACTTAACTTTCTAAATTTATCAGATTATGAAACCGAAATTATATAAGTCTTTATTATACTCAATGGTAGGCGCCGGCATGCTTTCTTTGGGAAGCTGCACAGATTTGAGTGAAACCATTTACAACCAGATCGCGTCCGAGAAATATGAATTTACGGAGAAGGATGCCGCCAGTATGTTTGCGCCGGTATATTCCTCCTTGCGCAATTTCTATTGGGCATGGTACGGGTACGCTGACCTGGATATCTGTACGGACATGTGGGTGATCCCTTTGCGGATAGGCGTAGGTTGGGGTGATTTGTATATCAATCTGCATGAACATACGTTTCATTCCGAAATCGGTCATTTCAGCGGGTTGTGGTCAAACGCCTATTCGGGAATAAATGCGTGCAACAAGCTGTTGGCGGACGAGGCCGTGCAGGAATCGGAGGAGTCTGTGGCCCAGCTACGTGCTTACCGTGCGTTGTATTACTATCTTTTGTTCGACCTTTTCCGTAATATTCCCTTGGATACCACTTATGATCATCCCGACGGCTGGCTTCCCGAACAGGCTGAACCGCAGGAAGTATGGGATTTTATCATCTCTGAGCTGGACGACATAAAGGACAAGTGTGGCGATGAGGTGGAGATGGGACAGATAAATAACTATACTGTCCACATGATTCTTGCTAAGATGTATTTGAATCACAATGCTTGGTTTGACGACCATTCCGACGATTCTTACTATCGGAAATGCGTTGACGAGCTGAATGTGATCATTGAATCGAACAAATTCAGCCTGGCGCCGAATTATGCTGATAACTTTAAGGAGGACATCTCTTCTTCTCCCGAGATTATCTTCGGGATTCCGTTTGAGTATCTGTATGCCAGCGGCAATTATTTTGCCAATTTGTGGATGAACGAGGCCGGGCGTGCCACTTTCGGGTTTACCGGTTGGGCCACAGGAGCGGAGCCGCCTTGCCCCAGTTCCTGGATACTTATGACAAGAATAATGACACCCGTTATACAGACTGCTGGATCGGCGGTGTCCAGCAAGACCAGAGTGGAAACACCATTTATGTGGACGGCCAGCCTTTGAACTATACGTATGAAATCCGCAGTACGGACAATCCGGGATGCTATCCGATGGAAGGGTACCGGTTGGTAAAGTATGAGATAAAGGATGGTGACTGGGGCACCAGTTATGATGATGTGCCTTTCTTCCGCTATGCCGATGTCTTGATGATGAAGGCCGAGTGTCTGTTGCGCCTGGGAGGATATAACGGCGAGACGGAACAGGATGCCGCTAGCCTGGTTACTCAGGTAAGGCAACGTGCGTTCAAAGGGAATCCCGATAAGGCGACACGTACGGTAGCCCAGTTGAAAGGCGGCAGCGTATATTCTTACGGACACCGGGAGAACATTGCACAGCAGGATGAGGCGGATAATTGGGTGACCACTACCGAGGGAGGCAGCGACATCGAGCTGGGCGGTCTGCTGGACGACCTGGGATGGGAGTTCCTGGCCGAGCACCATCGCCGTCAGGATTTGATCCGTTTCCGTCTTACCAGCGGACAGAATGTGTATAATGGCAAATCATGGTTCTGCAAGGATGCCAAGACCGATCCGACGGACAAACATTGTGACATTTTCCCGATACCCAAGAGTATCATGGATGGTAATATAAATCTGGTTCAGAATCCGGGATATTAACCCTTTGTTAACTATAAAAAGAAAAACGATGAAAAAAAATATATTATTGGCACTTTGCTGTTGCTCGCTGCTTGCTTTTACAGGTTGTAGCGATGATTATACTGATGCAACATCCAAACATATATACGGAGAAAACGAAAACCCGTATCTGAAGACAAATACCAATGCCCAGGTTACTACTAATGTGGCATTGGAAGTGAACGGCAGGCACGCTTATGTTTTGAACCTGTCGGACTATACGGACAAGTTTGAAGAATTGATGGGAATGAGTGTGGATGCGGCTGTTGCCGGGCTGGATACCAAGGCCACTGTCTTTTATCCCATAAACATGACCCGCAACCAATGGTTAAAGACGGCTTATACCAAAGACGGCGCAGGCTGGTATTTCAATTCGGTCGGCCAGCCGTGCAGCGCGGACGATGCGGACGGCAAGGCTACGGTGACGTTGGATAAAGTGGCGAAAACATTGAATGTGGAACTGACGGAAGGAGGTATTGTAGCAGGGACGGTCTTTACGCTGAATGTGGGTTTTGCGGTAAACGGACCAGACTATGATGACTATGTGCGCTTTACTTTTGAAGTCGGGGTCACAGATCCTACCGTGTCGGTGGTTTCTGTTGCCTTCTCGTCTGATAATGCGACAGTGACCCTGCCGGTTGAAGATTACAAGGAAAATATCGAGACCGTGTTTGATATGTCCATAGAAGAGTTCTTGGCTAAGGCGGCGGATAATACGGACATCAAGTTCTGTCTGGCAGACCCGTCTACGGGAGAGTGGAGCGATATGGGAGAAAACTATACAGCCAATGCGCCGGGCTACTGGATGAATACAAGTGGTGAGGCTGTCAGTTGGGGAACGGACGGTTATGCCGCCTACATTGAATATTACAGTAGTGATGAAGCTTGCGGAGTAGGTTACAATGACGGGCTTGCCGTAGGAACAACGGGTAAAATGAATGTCGGCTGGGTGGATATGAATGATACCTCGAAGTATTTCCGTTTCGTGATTAATTATACGGTTGAATAACGCGGGGGATTGATTCTGTGTTGAGCTTGAAAGGATAGTTCCGGGTGAAGGGACTATCCTTTTTTTTAGGGTCTGCCGGGAGAAAACGGAAAGGATGCCGGAGGGATTTCATGTGAAAGGGAGCGTATAATGCCCGTGCCGGACAGAAATGACGGGGAGTCCGGTTCCGGACGGGATGGAAAAATAGTCTAGCGGGATGGAAAAATAGTACAACCGGCTGGATATTCGTGTCGCAGGACGGTAATTATTGGACGATTCTGCCATTACATTATATTATTTCTTCCTTTCCTTATTCTTTTTTTATTTTACTTTGCAAATGCACAAAGTATATAACCGATAGATTATGAAAAACAACAGAACACTTGGTTTGGCAATCTTGTCATTGCTTTTATTTATTGGAAATGCTCCATTGGCGGCTAAAGTTAAGAACTATACTCTCTCTTCTCCGGACGGAGGACTGAAAGTCGAGATTAGTACGGGGGATGGGCTTTCTTACCGGATTATGCATGAAAATGATACAATTCTCTCACATTCTAACATAGGTTTGGTTCTGGCCGACGGAACTTGGTAGGTAAATCTTCCCGGGTAACAAGGGAAAGAAGGAAAAAGATAGAGGATAAGGTAGAATCGCCGTTCTACCGCTTCAAGGAGTTCATTGCAGCCTGCAACGAACTGGACTTGAAGCTGCAAGGCGGATTCGGCGTGACTTTCCGGGCTTACGATGACGGGGTCGCCTATCGCTTCTATACCACCGTGGCATCAGAAGTGACTGTGAAGGATGAAATGGCGGAATTTAACTTTCCTCAGGATTATACGGCTTATCTTCCTTATACCACCAATGATAAAAAACCGATGGCAATGGCCTTTCAGAATGTCTATGACATCACTCCTCTGTCAAAAGCACAGCCTAAACTGGCTTTTCTTCCGGTTACTGTGGATTGCGGCAGCGTAAAACTGACCCTGTTGGAGTCAGATTTGGAAGCTTATCCGGGCATGTTTGTGCAGTCACAGCAGGGAAAGTATGGATTGAAAGGTGTCTTTGCTCCTTATCCGGCTAAAACAGACTTTTATCCTTGGCGGAAGCAGGAATATGTAACCGAAACCACCGATTTTATATCCCGTAGCCGTGGCTCCCGTTCCTATCCGTGGCGTGTGTTGGCCATTACTGAAAAGGATACGGATATGCCGGTCAACAACCTGGTCTATGCCCTGGCTTCTCCCAACCGTATCGGTGATACTTCGTGGGTCAAGACAGGCAAAGTGGCGTGGGACTGGTGGAACGACTGGAATCTGAAAGGGGTTCCTTTTAAGGCGGGCATCAACATGGACACCTATAAATATTACATTGATTTTGCCAGCCGGAACGGCATCGAGTTCATTGTTCTGGACGAAGGCTGGTATAATCGAAAAGCGGGGATATGCTTACGGTTATTCCGAACTTGATTTGCCGGAGTTGATAGCATACGGCAAATCCAAAGGGGTGGAAATAGTGCTTTGGACGGTGTTTAATGTACTCGACAGCCAGTTGGAAGCAGCTTGTAAGAAATATGCGGATATGGGAATCAAAGGTTTTAAGGTGGATTTCCTGGATCGTGATGATCAGACTGCCGTTGAAATGGTGTATCGCATCGCTGAGATGACGGCCCGATATAAATTGACCCTTGATCTGCACGGCATTTACAAACCGACAGGTATCAACCGTACCTATCCGCATATCATTAATTTTGAAAGCGTGTTCGGTATGGAAGAGGTGAAATGGACGGATATCAAGAACAATATGCCGCTTTATGATGTCACTTTTCCTTATATCCGCATGATGGCGGGACCGGTGGATTACACTCCGGGAGCGATGCGCAACGCTACGAAGGCCGATTGGCGCGCCATGTATTCTACTCCGGCCAGCATGGGAACCCGGTGTCATCAACTGGCTGCCTATATTGTGCACGATTCTCCTTTCACGATGTTGTGTGATGCGCCTACCAATTACCTGAATGAACAGGAGTGTGTGGATTTCATTACTTCCCTGCCTGTGGAGACGGATTCTACTTTTATCGCTTCCGGTGAGCTTGGCAAGTATATCGTGACTGTCCGCAAGAAGGATGTCAACTGGTATGTGGGTGGCATGACCAATTGGGATAGACGGGATGTGGAGCTGGATTTCTCTTTCCTGCCGGAAGGGGTCCGTTATATGGCTACGCTGTTTGTTGACGGCATCAATGCCGACAAGCAGGCAGAAGACTACCGTATGGAGAAAAGGATCGTGGACCGCGAAAGCCGGATGAAACTGCACCTTGCCTCGGGGGGAGGATTTGCCATGAAGCTGGAACTTTGTCCGTTGCGCGGCCGGGTAACTGCGGTTCCCGAAGGCAAGGGGATTCCTTCTTTCTACAAGAAATACATTGAGACGGAGGGATTGTATGTCACTTCTTCGGAACGGGTCAGTGACGAGGCTTTGCTGAAGGCGTGTGATATCATCAGCTGATGCTGGCCAAACGTCCCGATGTAAAGGCCCACATGGTGAAGAGGGGCTGTCATGTGATGGTGATCGGCAAGGATGAGGAGACTTGTGACCTGCCTGAGTTCGCGCATATTTGTAATTGTGAAGACAGTATCAAGTATTGGAACTGGCGGGCACGCGGTTTTGGCGGGGCGCCTGAGGATGAACTTTCGTCTAGTTGCGGAGAAGAGAATCTGCTGGCATTGCCGCAGGATAAATATGTAGGCGAGAATATCTTGATTCATGAGTTTGCACACCTGATTCACACGGTGGGCATTGTCGGGGTGGAACCCGGTTTCAATGACCGGCTGGAGGCTTTGCGGCAGAATGCCATCCGGAAAGGATTGTGGAAAGACACGTATGCGGTCAGCAACAAGGAAGAGTATTTTGCGGAGTGTGTGCAGTCTTTCTTTAACTGTAACCGTTATGCCGATCCGGCTAACGGGGTGCATAACTGGGTGAACCGCCGGGCGAAGCTGAAATCTTATGACCCGGACATGTACCGGTTGCTACAGGAATATTTTTATGAGATAGAGATACCGATCAATAATATTGTACATAAATAGAGATGAACAGAATATACTTAGTGGCCGCTTTTTTGTTGCTGGGGGCGGTTTCGGGGTTTGCCCGCAAGAAGCATGACGCGCCGGGGACGGGTAATCCTGTGATTCCCGGATACTTTGCCGATCCTACGATAAAGAAGTTTGGCGACACGTATTACATGTATGCCACTACGGACGGCAGCGGTGCGGGATTCGGACCGGCCCAGGTGTGGACGAGCAAGGATTTTGTAAACTGGACGCTGATGCCCATGAACTGGCCTGACAGCCATTGGATATGGGCCCCTGATGTGATCAGGCATACGGATGGCAGGTATTATTATTTTTATTGCCAGCCGTGTATCATTCATTGCGGGGTGAGCGAGACACCCAGGGGACCTGGAAGAATATCCTGGGTGAAAGCGAGGCGGTGCTTGTTCCCGACCGCTTCGTGACCAATGCGATTACACTGGATGGACAGACTTTTGTAGATGATGACGGTTCCGTGTACTTGTATTGGGGAACGTGGGGAATCTATAAAGGTTTCGGTTGCGGAGCTGGAAAAATGACTCCCGACCTGAAGGGGTTTACGGAACGCGGCTCATACCGAATACGGAGGCGGTTGACTTTTTTGAGGCTCCTTTTGTATTGAAGCGGAATGGAATCTATTATTTCATGTATTCTTCGGGCTCTTGCCATGACCATACTTACAGGGTGCAGTATGCTACTTCGGACCATCCGCTGGGACCGTACGAATATAAGGGCTGCATTCTGGAAACGAATGAGGACGGGACGGTGCACGGCCCGGGACATCACAGTATCTTGAAGGAAGGGGATGACTATTATATAGTGTACCACCGCCATGACAACCCGCACTCCAACCGTGGCTTTCACCGCCAGCTCTGCATGGATAAGATGGAGTTTGAGGCGGATGGAAGCATCAGGAAGGTTATTCCTACCCACGAGGGGGTAGGCGCGCTGGCTCCTTCGGTGGTGAAATCGGAGAATCTGGCATTGGGCGCCGGGGTAAGGGCTTCTTCTTGTTATGATGATAATTTTCGCGCCGAATATGCCGTAGATGACAATAACGGGACTTGTGGCGTCCCCGCGGTATGGGGCAGGAATGGCTTGAGATAGACTTGGGGAGTTCCCGGGAAATACAGACCGTCTGGACCCAGTTTGAATATGGAACCCAGTTTTATCAGTATTTGATAGAGACTTCTGTCGATGGCAAGCATTGGTCTGTTTTTGCTGATAAGCGGAACAACCACTTGGCAGGCAGTCCGATGGTTGACTTCGGCAAGGCGGAGGCCCGCTATGTGCGTCTTACTTTTACGGGCGGCCAGAAAAACGGTTTTGGAGGGGCTGTCTGGAACGTGAAGGTGTTCGGGGGGATTGAAGAGGCGCTTCCCCAGCAATGGCTGGGACTGACCGCTGCCGACTGGGACGGACGCGAGTGGCAGAATAATGAGGGAATGCTGGGCGGTGCGTTTGTCTTGAAGGAAGGTGCGGCGCGTACTTGCCGTATAGAAGGACGCGATGCGTTGATGCTGGAGCCGGGCACTGTATTGGAGTATTGCCATTCTTTACTTTCCCCGTCCAAGGAACATACCCTGAGCGGACTGGTTTACCGTTCCGGGAAATGGCGAAGTTATGAGGCGGAGCATTGTCTCTCTCAGGGAATGATTTCGCTCCGCAGCGACAATGAGCCGTTGGTTATTACTAATTTGCGGTATTATAACTGGAAGCTGGAACCGGCGGAACGGGCTTACGACGCGGCTACGGATGTGGTCCGCCTGCCTGCTGCCGACCGTCGGAAACGTGGCTTGGTGGTGAGCATTACTGCTGATGATTTTGCTGTCGGCGATACCGTTCCTTATTTGACGAACCGGGGTGTGAAAGGGTATTTTGAGGCCTTGAAAACTCCTGTGGTCGTGAAGGAGACGGAAGGGAAAAAGGCGTTTCATTTTGACGGCAGCCAGTTGTTCCGTTCCAGTTTCTCTTTGCCGGCTACTTTGCAGGACAATGCTCCCTATGCATTGGAGGCGTGGGTGCTGAATGATTCCATAGCCGAGAATGAATGTGTAGCCGATTTTACAACCTCGCATGACGAACTGGAGAAGATCATGCTGGTGAACGGTACGGAACCGCGCTGCGGGGTGATCAACCATTACGGATGGTATGAGGATGCGGGATATAAAGGTATGAAGGAGCTGACGGGCAGGTGGCAGCACATTTACATCTGTTTTGACGGACGCATGGAGCAGGTCTATATCAATGGAGAACAGGTGAGTGGAAAAGACATCCAGTTGTTGGTAAAACCGTCTCAGTTTGTGACCTTGGGGCGGAATGCGGAAGGAGAGTGGCCTTTTACGGGGTATCTGCACTCGTTGAAGTTGTGGGATGAATATATACCGTTACAAGGGCGGAAATAGTGATTTTGGTGAATTTATATACCTGGATTGCTTGGAATACGGAGCCTGTTTTATGTTCGGAATGTGTAAATTGCACCTCCGTAAAACAGGCACGGAATATGACGATAACAATTAAATGATATAACCATGAAAAACTTTTAGTTACTACTTTATTGGCGGCTGCCGTAACCGGCGGTCAGGCACAAGTGAAACACCAGTCACACGGTTATCCTATAGACTGTGCCTTTCACTTCGGTGAAAGTGACCGACTCGTTCTGGGGGCAGCGTCTCAAGGCCAGCCGTGAAGTGACCATTCCCCTGGCTTTCAGCAAATGTGAGGAGACGGGAAGATACCGGAATTTTATCAATGCGGCCCATCCCAGCGATACCATCAAAGTGGGCGGGCTGGCTTTTGATGATACGGATGTATATAAGACGATAGAGGGGGCCAGTTACCTGTTGCAGACTTATCCGGATAAAAAGCTGGCCAAATACATTGACAGCGTGCTGGTGATCGTCGCTGCCGCACAGGAGCCGGACGGATACCTTTACACCAGCCGTACCATGAATCCCAAGCATCCGCACGAATGGGCGGGCAGCAAGCGTTGGGAAAAGGTGGAGGAACTGAGCCATGAGTTCTATAAGTCTGGGACACATGTAGAGGGGGCCATTGCTCATTACCAGCGACCGGGAAGCGTAATTTTCTGGATATCGCTATCCGTTATGCCGACTGCGTATGCCGTGAGATAGGCTCCGGTCCCGGACAGCAGGTTCGTGTGCCCGGCCATCAGATTGCCGAGATGGCGCTTGCCAAGCTCTATCTGGTAACGGGGCAGCAGAAATACCTGGATCAGGCAAAATTCTTCCTTGACCAGCGGGGACATACCAGCGTACGGATGAATACAGCCAGGCGCATAAGCCGGTAACGGAACAGGATGAGGCGGTGGGACATGCCGTGCGTGCGCTTATATGTATGCCGGTATGGCAGACGTTGCCGCATTGACCGGGGATTCGGCTTATATTCATGCCATCGACCGTATCTGGGATAATATTGTAGGCAAGAAATATTATATTACCGGCGGCATCGGGGCGACCAGCAACGGAGAGGCTTTCGGCAAAAACTATGAGTTGCCCAATATGTCGGCTTATTGCGAGACTTGCGCGGCTATCGGCAATGTGTATGTCAATTATCGTCTTTTCCTGCTTCACGGCGAGTCCAAATATTATGATGTGCTGGAACGTACTTTGTATAATGGCCTGATTTCCGGCGTATCATTGGACGGAGGCGGCTTTTTCTATCCCAATCCGTTGGAAAGTATCGGCCAGCATCAGCGCCAGCCTTGGTTCGGTTGTGCCTGCTGCCCGTCCAATGTCTGTCGTTTTATCCCCTCTTTGCCGGGATATGTTTATGCGGTGAAGGACAAGGACGTGTATGTGAATCTGTTTATGTCCAATACTTCGAACTTGAAGGTAGAGGGTAAGGCTGTTTCTTTGGAGCAGGCCACTCATTATCCTTGGGACGGTGATGTCACTATCGGTGTCAACAAAAACAATGCCGGACAGTTTACAATGAAAATCCGTATTCCGGGATGGGTGCGTAATCAGGTAGTTCCCAGTGACCTGTACACTTATTCGGATGGAAAGCGTTTGAGCTATACAGTGAAAGTAAATGGAGAACCGGTACAGAGTGAACTGAAGGACGGTTATTTCTGCATAGACCGCCGTTGGAAGAAAGGGGATAAAGTAGCTGTCCATTTCGATATGGAACCTCGTACGGTGAAAGCCAATAGTAAAGTGGAGGCAGATCGTGGACGTATAGCTGTAGAACGTGGACCGATAGTCTATTGTGCGGAATGGCCGGATAATGATTTTGATGTGCTGAGCGTGTTTATGAACCGCACTCCTCAATTCGAGGTGGTTGAAAAGCCGGATTTGCTGTATGGTATTAACCAATTGAAAACAGATGCACAGATTCTGGGTTATGACGATAGAGGTCGTCTGACGGCTACTGATGTAAAGCTGACGTTGATCCCTTACTATGCTTGGGCACACCGCGGTGCAGGTGCTATGGCTGTATGGTTGCCTCAGGAATTAAGTGCTTCCCGTCCGACTATGCCTGCTACGCTGGCATCGGAAAGCAAAGTGGATGCTTCGCATAAGGTGAAATCCATCTCCGCCATTAATGACCGTCTGGTACCGAAAGATGAGAATGACCGTTCCGTACCCTATTACCATTGGTGGCCCAAACAGGGAACTACCGAATGGATATCCTACGAGTTTCCGTCCGAAGCGACTGTTTCCAGTGCTACCGTATATTGGTATGATGATGCTCCTTGGGGAGGATGCCGCATACCGCAAAGTTGGAAGGTGTACTATAAAGATGCACAAGGTCAGTGGCAACCGGTGAGTGGAGCGGATAAGTATGGAGTGGAAAAAGGTACGGGGAATACAGTCAATTTTGACCCGGTAAAGACAAAAGCGGTAAAACTGGAGATTGTTCAGCCGGCCGATAATTCATCGGGTTTGTTTGAATGGGAAGTGAAATAGAATAATTCAAAATGAAGGTTGGTAAGTTAGGTTGGCTGGTAGCCATGTTCCTTAGTGGGGGCATGGCTATCGCTCAAGGTACGGCTGATGATTATCGGCGTGCTTATGCATTGAAAGAGAAGTTCAGTGCGGATAAAGTTTTCTATTCCAATGTCAATCCGCAATGGATAGAGGGTACTCATCAGTTTTGGTATGTGCGGAATACTCCGGACGGACGCCTGTATGTATCTGTAGATGCAGATAAAAAAGCTAGAAAAGAATTGTTTGATTCTCATCGTCTGGCAAAGGCGCTGGTGCTGCATCCGGAAAAGAGGTCAAGCCGGAAGCTCTTGCATTGGGGCATTTGTCGGTCAGTAAGGGATTGGATACGCTACACTTTGTGTTTAATAATCAACGTTGGATGTATGCATCCCGGAAAAATCAGCTGGTCAATGAAGGGGCGCTTCCTCTCCCTCCCAAGCAAAAGCATTGGATGGAGGTGGATGATGAGAAGACAGCATCGCCGGTTCCGTCTCCTGATGGTAAATGGATAGCATTTATTAAAAATCAGAATATCTATGTAAAGGAGGTGGCTACCGGAAAAGAAAAGCAACTGAGCTTGGACGGGACACTGGGTAATTATTATTCAGCCTACATCCGCTGGTCACCGGACAGTAAGAAGGTGGCTTCCTGCAAGATCCGTCCGGTGGAAAAGCGCTATGTTTATTATGTGGAATCTTCTCCGGCTGATCAGCTTCAGCCCAAGCTTCACAAACAGGAGTATGCGAAGCCGGGAGACGAACTTCCTTTTAAAGTGCCCTGCATCTATGAAGTGGAAAGCGGACGAAGCATTATTCCTTCTACTGAATTGTTCGACCGACAATATGAAGTATATGGTCCCGAATGGAATCCCGACAGCGTGCCGTGACTTTTGAATATAACCAGCGCGGACATCAGGTGTACAGAGTGCTTGAACTTTCTGCCGAAACGGGAAAAGTGCGTCCGTTGGTAGAAGAAACCAGCGATAAATATGTGAATTATACCCGTCATTTCCGTCATGACTTAAAAGACGGCAAGCAGATGATATGGATGAGTGAGCGTGACAATTGGAATCATCTTTATATGTACAACCGTATTACCGCACAGCCCGATTATCAAATTACTAAAGGAGAATGGTATGTACGCGAAGTGCTTCGGTAGATGAGGATAACCGTCAGATCTATTTCTCGGCAAATGGTATGGAAGCCGGTGAGGACCCCTATCTCATCCGTTATTACCGCATTGGTTTTGATGGCAAAGGTCTTACCTGTCTTACTCCCGAAGAAGGGATGCACCGTGCCTGGTTTTCGGAAGATATGAAGTATTTGGTAGATGTTTATTCTATGGTGAATAAGGCTCCTGTAGCTGTGTTACGTAGTGCCAGGGATGGTAAAGTGATGATGCCGTTGGAAACAGCTGATATCACTCGCTTGGAGGCTGAAGGTTGGAACGCTCCGGAGGTATTTGTTGCCAAAGGGCGGGACGGCAAGACGGATATGTGGGGATTGATTGCCCGGCCCACTAACTTTGATCCGAACAAGAAATATCCGGTTATTGAATACATTTATCAGGGTCCCGGTGACCAGTATGTCCCGAAGACTTTCCGTCCTTATGACTGGAATATGACTTCTTTGGCCGAACTTGGTTTTATCGTCGTAATGGTCGATGGAATGGGAACTTCTTTCCGCTCGCGTGCTTTTGAGAATGTATGTTATAAGAATCTGAAAGATGCCGGTTTGCCGGACCATATTGCTTGGATGAAGGCGGCTGCACGGAAATATCCTTATATGGATGTGGACAGTAGGTATTTACGGTTGTTCTGCCGGTGGTCAGGAATCTACAAATGCAGTTTTGCTTTATCCTGATTTCTATAAAGCGGCTTATTCAGCTTGTGGTTGTCATGATAACCGTATGGATAAGATTTGGTGGAATGAACTTTGGTTGGGCTATCCGGTAGGAGATCAATATAAAGAAGGATCTAATGTGGAAAATGCACATCTGTTGAGCCGTCCTTTGATGTTAGTGGTAGGTGAGTTGGATGATAATGTAGATCCTGCCTCTACTATGCAGGTGGTCAATGCATTGATTAAGGCGAATAAAGATTTTGAATTGGTCGTGATTCCCGGAGCACATCATACAATGGGGGAAGCTTTTGGCGAACATAAGCGGTATGATTTCTTTGTCCGCCATTTGATGCAGGTGAATCCACCGAAGTGGGATGAGATAAAATAGGAGGAGTGAGGTTTGTAGCTGTAGGAGTTTGTCAGTTATGATAAATAGAGGTGGCAGTGTTATGGAGGACAAGTCCATAGCACTGCTTTTTTATGTAATTCCGTGTTTTCATTGATGAATGTGTCTTTTTTGTTCATTATGTTGTAATTATTGGTTGAACTAATTTTTTTCAATACAAAAATTAGGTTCAGTCAACAATATTATTTTTATTTGTGGCGTATATAGTATAAAAATAAACCAATTTTCTAATACTAACATTAAATTATAATGGAAAACATTACTGTTAATGTACTTGATTATGTGCTTTATTTAGCATGGGAATTTGTATATCTAATATTTTTCACTCGTTTTGTGTGCGTACACGGAAATTATAAGAATGCGTGTGCTATTTTAATAAGTATCTATTATTCTCATAAAAATTGTAATTGTTTCCTTTTAGATAGAATATAAATAACAATAGTGATTTATATTATTTCACATTCACGGAAAAAATAGACTTTAAATTTTTGTTTAACTTAATATTTTATTATGAAATTTACAAATGAATTAAGAGGAGTGAAAAGCAGACTTCTTCTGTTTTCAGTGCTGTTACTGATACCGGTGATGATGTTTGCTCAGAGCATTACCGTAAAAGGTACTGTACTTGATTCGGCAGGTGAAGCCGTTATTGGAGCTTCCGTTGTGGAGAAGGGAAATCCTTCCAACGGAACCATAACTGATTTTGACGGAAAGTTTACTTTGGCCGTGTCTAAAGGAAAAAGAATTGTTATTTCTTTTGTAGGTTACGAAACGCAAGAAGTGGATGCGGTTACCGGAAAAGAACTGACAATTACGCTGCAAGATGATTCACAAGCGCTTGAAGAGGTAGTAGTGCTGGGTTACAGTAGCAGGCTCGTAAAGATCTGACTGGCTCAGTAGGTTCCGTGTCTGGTGTGAAGATTGCTGCTGTACCAGTTACTTCAGCCGCTGTGGCTTTGCAGGGAAAAATAGCTGGTGTGCAAGTAACTACGGTCGATGGTGCTCCAGGGGCAGATATTAACATTCGTGTTCGTGGAGGTACGTCTGTGACCCAGAGCAATGATCCTCTTTACATTGTCGATGGTTTTCAGGTGGATAACATCAATGATATTCCTCCTACAGACATTGCTTCTATTGATGTATTGAAAGATGCTTCTATCACGGCAATCTATGGAGCTAAGGGCGGTAATGGTGTAGTGGTTGTTACTACTAAATCGGCCAAAGCTGGAAAAATACAGGTAAGTTTCAATGCCCATTTGTCTACTAGTCATTTGTCTAAAAAATTAGATTTAATGAATTCAGCAGAGTTTGCACGTTATCAATATGAATGGTCGGCGTGTAATGGTAGCCGTTCTAGCAATGCCAAATTTTTCCGTGCTAATTTTGGCAATCCGCAAGATTTGGATATGTATTATTCTTTGCCTACTCATGACTGGCAGGATGAGGTAATGGGAGAGAATCCTATCAATTATTCTACTAATGTAACTATTGGTGGAGGTACAGATAAGATGCGCTTCACTGCTTCTCTTACTCAAAGCGAAGATAAAGGTATTATTATGGGGTCGGGTGTGCGCCGTACCAATTTGAATATCAAGACAGCTATTGATATAACTAAAAATTTGACATTGCATATCAATCCTAAATTTACGTTTCGCCGTGATCAAGGAGCTGGAGGTGATAATATTGGTACAGGCGGTATTATTGATGTACTCCGTTATAGACCCACTAACGGATTACGTGAATTCGGATATATAGATCCTTCTTATGCTGACCCTGATGAAGAAGCATTGTTTACTTATACTAATCCGAAAAGTGATATTGCCATTAATCAACAGAATAAGTATGCTTATAACTATACTAATGCTATTTCATTGGAATGGAAGCCTGTTAAAGGATTGGTGCTTCGTACAGAAGCCACTCTTAGTTTAAACTGGAAAGATCAATATCGTTTTGGGGTGCCTTGACAGGTGAAGGTACAAAAAATAATTCGTTGCCTGTAGCAAGTATTCAGAAAGATCAGTCTTTTAAATATATTTGGACTAATACGGCATCTTATGGCTTTTCTATTAAAGATAAGCATAATTTTTCCATGTTATTGGGGCAAGAAATTTATCATAGCCAAAATAAGAAGAACTTCCAAAAGAATCGTTATTTCCCACGTGCATTTGAGGCTGGACAGGCTTGGGATAATATGGGATTCGGTACACCGCAGGAGTCAACTTCATCACTTTCGACTCCAGATCGCACTGCTTCTTTCTTTGGGCAGGCAAGTTATAACTATAACCACAAATACTTACTCTCTGTAACTATGCGTGCTGATGGTTCCACTAAATTTGCTCCAGGTAATCAATGGGGATATTTCCCTTCAGTATCAGGTGCTTGGGTGCTTTCAGAAGAAAAGTTTATGGAAGATATAAAATGGATTGATCAGTTAAAACTTCGTGCAGCTATAGGGTTGGCAGGAAATAATCGTATCAGTGATGATATGTGGCGTTATTTATATACTGTTAATTCTACCGGCGGACCTGGATTTGGAGAAGCAACTCAGTTTGGAGAGCAATGGTATGGTAATCAAGGGGGTACTACTTTTGCCAATAAAAATATTAAATGGGAAACTACATTAACTCGTAATCTTGCTGCTGATATCACGCTTTTTAATGGTCGTCTCACTGTTACTCCGGAGATTTATTGGAATACGACGAAAGATTTACTTTATAAATCGGACATTCCTTCAGCAACTGGTTATGTAAGTCAGATGCAAAATATTGGACAAGTAACTAATAAAGGGGTTGAATTAACTATATCAGGAGATATTCTCAGTGGCAGGGATTATGTGCTTTCCGCAAATCTTTCTTTAGGTATGAATAAAATGAAAGTTGATAAATTAAATGGTACAGACAATGTGATTTGGGATCAGAATAACCGTTGGAAATCAAGTTACAATGATTATTGTTTGAAGGTGGGTGACCAAGTAGGACTTATTTATGGTTTTGTATATGATGGTTTATATTCAATGGATGAATTCTATTTTGATCCCACTAATAACTTGCAAGCAGTACCTTGGGGATCAACGGCCGCTGAAAACGGAACTTCGAAAGATGCACCTATTATGGATGCAGACGGTGTGGAACATCCAAAAACAATAATCAATCAGATTTCAGGAGATTCTAATTCAGGCATAGCTACTCTGCCGGGCAAAGTCAAGTTCAAGGATTTGAATGGTGACGGATATATCACAGAAGATGACCGTACTGTTATAGGTAATACCAATCCAAAAGTGCAGGGAGGTTTTGGATTGAGCGGACAATGGAAGGGTTTTGATTTTGCCATGAACTTCAACTTTATGCTTGATTTTGATGTGAATAATGCGACAGCTTACCAGCTTTCCTCATCCGAAAGCAATAAGAATAAGTTCTACAATGTGCTTTCCACATTTGCTGACAAAGGTTGGCGTTATACCGTGATGGTGATGGCGAATGCTTGTACAAATGTTACTATATTGATGGTTCGTTGGATATGTACCGTGAATTAAACGAAGGTAGGACACTTTGGAATCCGACGGATGTGACAAAAAAATAACTCATTCCTATTTTATCGAGGATGGATCGTTTCTGCGTTGTCAGGATTTGACTGTTGGCTATACGTTACCTGGAAATCTGACTTCTAAATGGGGGATTTCGAAAGCTCGTTTTTATGTATCAGCCTCTAATTTGTTTATTATTACTGGGTATTCGGGTTATGATCCTGAAGTGGATATTCAGACAGGATTAACTTGTGGTATGGACTATAACCGTTACCCACGTAGTCGCAGTTTTGTACTAGGTACTAATATTACATTCTAAATTTGAAAGCACATGAAATTTAAAAATACTTTAATAATAGGATTAGCAACTTTGACTCTAATATCATGCAATGATTTCCTTGACGTGGATTCTCCATCAAGTTACAATGAGGACTTTGTGTTCAGCCAAGAAACAGAAATTAGCCGTGCGTTGAACGGTGTTTATGCTTCTATCTTGGTAGGTGATCTTTATGGCAGTGCCTATCAGAAAACTTTTAATTTGAACAGTGATGTTGATATGCAGATGTATACAGGTAATGTAGCAACCCATAATAGCTATGCACGTTTTGATTGTGACGATCAAGGTGGCGAAATTGATAAATATTGGAGAGCTTCTTATAAAGCTATTGAAGATGCTAACCGTTTTATCCGGGGTGTAGAAACTGGTCCGCTTTATAATGAAGAGAATACCGCTGTTATGCAGATGTTGGGCGAAGCCAAGTGTCTTCGTGCTATGGTTTATCATGATCTGGTAGTGATGTTCGGGGATGTTCCTTTCACTTTCCTGCCAGCCTCACAATTAGGTGATAATTATGTGATTCCTGTAATGAATCGCGAAGAAATCCAAAATAAACTTATTGAAGATTTGCAGGATATTGCTCCTAAGATGTCTTCTACTACAACAACAACAGTAGAACGTGCGTCTAAGGAGTTTGCTTGGGCATTAATTGCACGTATTGCATTGACTGCCGGAGGTTATTCACTTCATCCGGATAAAAATAATGCAAATAGTTATGGTGTGATGAAACGTCCGGAAGATTATCAGAAGTATTATCAAATCGTAAAAGAATATACTAGCCTGGTTATTGCTTCGGGGACACACTCTGTAGGCACTTCTTATCAAGATATTTTTACCAAGGAAAGCAATTTTGAAATTATTGCTAAAGGTGATCCTATTTTTGAGATTCCTTTTGCTAAGGAGTCTACAGGTAATACAGGGTATTCTCAAGGACCTACATCAACCGTTAATGAAGGAAAGACATTGGGTAAGAATGTATGGGGAGAATCTAAAGGTGATATACGTTTGAGTGCTTTTTACCGTTATTCATTCGATGAGAATGATAAGCGTCGAGATTTTATTAATGGACTTTGGTATTATGGTAACAGTGCTAATAATGCTACTCAGGATTCTTGTATGATTCGTGCGGATTATACTGTCCATAATAATAAATGGTCTAAATTGTGGGCGAATGCGGGACAGTTTACCAATTTGAGTGCCAGTAATACAGGTATTAACTTCCCTTATATGCGTTATACGGATGTTTTGTTGATGAATGCCGAAGCTGTTAATGAGTTGGAAGGACCTACTGCCACTGCTCAGGAGTCACTTCGTCAAGTCCATGCACGGGCATTCGATGACCAAAGTGTTGTTTCTGCCTATATTGCTCAGGTGGCTTCTTCTAAAGAAACTTTTTTGAAAGCCGTGCTTGATGAACGTAAATGGGAGTTTGCGGGTGAGAATATGCGCTGGAGAGATCTTGTCCGTAATAATCTTTATGGACAGGAAATTGTTTATAGTTTTTTGCGCTATCTTTCTGTAGGAATGTCTAATGCCGGTTCTTCTACTGGCTTCGAAGATGATATAGCTGAACATGATGGTAGTGCTTATTTGGATGATCTTCCCGAATCTATGTATTACCATGTTCTTCCACAAACGGTTGAATGGCGTGTGGATGTAAATCAAGTTTATGGCTATCCTTATCCCAATAAGATATTGGATATGCTCTATATTTATAATCCTTACAAATCAGCTAATCAACCAGCGACAGCTTTGGTAGCTGTTGATGGAGCAACTTGGAAGATGGCGGAATTTTATCAGTGGAGTAATGATTCGGAGCCTACTAACCAATGTAAATATTCATTCTATGGATATATTCGTCATACAGAACAAGGAATGATTGTGTTGGTCAAAGATGGAACAGAATCACCACTGGATGGTAATTCTGTTCCTGAGGTGAATGATTTACCTCCTGTACGTTATATTTTACCTTATCCTAATGCGGCTATCCAACGCTCAGCAGGTGTATACAAGAACTATTATGGCTATAAATAATTTATAAAAGGACAGAATGATGAAAAAAAAAATTTTTATATGCATTAATGTTATTTTCAGGTTTCTCATGTATTTCGTGTTCTGATGATGAGAAAGGAATGGCAAATATAGATAGAGAATGGATGACTATGTTCATTTGTGATAATAATAGAGGAAAAGGGGATGACTATGCTTATAATTGTAAAGCAGAGGGACCGAATGGCAATGATATTCATCTTTATTGGTATGGAGTGAATAACTGTGCGGGCTACCAGATTCGTCAGGCACTACAGCCAAATGTTTCGGGTGGTGCAGATGCTTGGGGTACATCTGCCGAAAACGGTCTTTTGTTACTAGATACCATTGTAGGACCGGAGGTCCTTGATTTAGTTATTAAAGATCAACAGTATTCCACTGATTATCGTTTTGCTATTCGCGTGTTATCAACAAAAGATGATAATGTGACTGATTTTTCACATGCATCCAAATGGTATGGACATGGTGATGGCAGACAGTGGCAGAATGGATGGGCATTACCACTTCTGATCGATATGCAACTCCATTCTGTGTCTATGTAGATGCTTCTAAGACTACACAGACTACTATGCGTGTGATGTTGAATCGTGCTTTCAAAACTGTAACAGAAGGGGTATCAGACGATGATAAGGCTATTTATCGTGAAAAATTTCAGCTTGATGCTAACGATAATTTTGTTTATCAGTGGTTGGAAGTAGATCCGTCTCCTAATAATCCTGAATCAACAGTGAATGAAAAATGGAGAAAATATAAATTAACCGATGAGGATTTTGAAAAGGGATATGTAGATATTGACGGACTTCAGAAAAACTCTGTTTATGTGATTAATGTTCGCAACGAGAATGTGAAGGTAAAATGGGATGCATATTACAATACTTGTTCTGCCCGCTCAGACGGAGAACCGGGAGAGCCTATTTTAGTAACTCATGACTTAAGTGCTCCAAGTCGTGACCGGTTTGATTCAGATGAAGCTTATCAAAATGCTTTGATACAGCACGAGGCTGCTCTGAAATACAATGCAATGCGTATTGATTTCCTTTTAACAGACTTCATTTCCGATGTAAATTTAGCCGAAGGACAGACTTATTATTTGGAAGGTGGAAAGACTTATTGTATGTTTGATAATTTAACTACCTGCAAAGGTTTTGTTCTTCGTACTCGTCCTGAGGATGTAGCAGCAGGTAAACGTGCTAAAGTATTGTTAGGTGGTATGCATATGACAGGTACTAATGTTAATTCTATGAATTTGATGTTCGGGCGCCAGCCACAAGCTGGAGAAGGAGGAGAAATTTATATGAAGATGCTCGAATTTTATGATATTGATTTCGATTGTCCAATGGCTCTTACTTATGGTGATAATGTTGCCGGTTTGGGTTCGGCTACAGGTAATTATTTCATTAATATGTTTTCTAATGGTATGGCTGTACATTTGGAAAGTTTTGTGGTGAAAAATTGTACTTTCAAGCGTCTGGTACGTGGGTTCATTCGTGAGCAGGGGCCTAATTACAAAATTTGGGATCATGTCTTGATAGAGGATAACCAGTTCTTTGACTGTGGCTATTATAGTAATGGTGCCGGAGGTTATCCATGGATTGCCGGTTCCGGGAATAATGCGAATTCTAATTTATATAAGGACTTTGTGGTTCGTGGAAACACTTTCTATGATTGTCCGTTCCCTTCATTTTTCAGTGAAACCAAGCAGAGTGCATGGAAGGGAGGGGCATGGAATATAACGTTTGAAAACAATACTTTGGTTAACTGGAACACTCGTGCAGCAGGAAATATTTTCAATATGCGTAATATTCCAGATGGAAGTACTTATACGGTGAAAAATAACCTGATTGTTTTGACCAAGCAGGACGGTGATGTCCGAAAGATGACTATGGCAGGAGCTGATATCCGTAAGACAATGACTATGGCAGACGGTACAGCCGGACATGTGACATTGAATTTTGACAATAATTATTCTACAAATACTTTTTTATCCAACGGACAAATTTTTAGCAATAATCCATGGACTGCGACTAAAAATAATTTTGGCACCTTGGTCAACAATGGTTCTGCTACTTTAAATGGAACATTGGAAGTTCTTGTAGATGATATTTCTCCATTAGACTGATGGTAAGTCCAAATCCACCACATAAGGCTACTGCTGATAACGATCAATATATGCATCGTGCAGATGCACTTGATGGTACGGCTGGAGAGCATGGTGTAAACTTGTATTACAATCAGACAGGTAAAGTTATGGAGTCAAAAATTTATCAGTTGAACATTGGTGCGGCTAAATGGCGTAATGGTTCTGTTAGATAGTAGAATGGGGTTTGATAAGTTTTATAGTTATTATAATGTGAATGTCTTCTGAGAATCTTTGGATTTTGAAAGACAGATATTTGATAGAAAAGCCGATCTGTGATAGATAGGCTTTTTTATGTATAGGTAAAGGGGCAGAGTATCAAAAATTGTATAGGTTTGATGATGTCTGTGCAAAATCTGCCTGAAAAAGACCAAATATTCTCTGTATTCAGATCGGAAAACGCATAATTTTGTTTGCTGGTTTTTATCAAAACATATAGGAATAATGAAAAATACATTCAAAAAAGTGTTTATTGGCTTTATGGCTTTTGCCATGGCAACCGGCTCCTTTGCGCAGCAAAGAGCTCATAAAAAGGATAATGAGTCGTATCCTAAGGAATGGAAACAAATAGCACGTATGGAGCAGGATTCTTTCTTTCTGACAGATGAAGCTCGGCGGATTGCTGAAAATGTATTGGCTTTTCAACGCTGTACGGGCGGTTGGCCGAAGAATATAGATATGGCCCGCCGCATGAATGATAAAGAGCTGGCTAAAGTGATAAAGGATAAATCACGTCGTGATGATTCTACGATAGATAATAATGCCACAACTGCCAGATGATTTTTTTAGCCCGTCTTTATAGGCAGACTAAGGATATACGTTATCGGGATGCTTTCCTTCAGGGAGTGGAATATTTGCTGAGTGGTCAATACGAAAACGGAGGATGGCCGCAATTTTGGCCCGGTCCGCGTGGTTATCAGATACATATTACTTTCAATGACGATGCCATAGTCAATACATTGAATATGATACGTGATATGATGAATCACAAAGCGCCTTATGAGGATGATTTGATAGACAAGGCTTTGTGTGTACGTTTGGGAAAAGCCTTTAATAAAGGAATAGAGTGTATACTGGCTACACAAATTATAAAGGATGGAGAACCTTCAGTGTGGTGTCAGCAGAATGATAGGGAAACATTGAAGCCTGCACCGGCACGTGCGTATGAGTTGCCGTCTTATTGTTCGGCGGAGAGTGCCGGAATTGTGCGTCTGCTCATGGAATTACCTGCACCCGACGCACGCGTGAAGCGGGCGGTTCACGGAGCCATGAAATGGTTTGACAGGTATAAACTTACCGGTTTGAAATGCGAGCGTATCGTGCTGGCAAATGGTGAGCGGGATACTCGTCTTGTGGAAGATCCTCAAGCCAGGCCTATTTGGCACGTTATTATGATTTGAAATATTGTGAACCGTATGTATGTGACCGTGACGGGTTGCCGCGTCGCCACTTGGAAGAAATAGGAACAGAACGTCGTAACGGATATAGTTGGTACAATAGCAGGCCGGCTGAGCTTTTTGCCATATACAATGCATGGGCGGACAAATATGATCCGAAGCATAAAGTGGCAATCAGTCTGGCAACCAAAGGAGCGAATGAAAACGGGCTTATTGAAATGTATCGTCGTCCCGTGGCAGAGCGTACGGCTTTTGATGTGGTGGTAAAGCCGGGAGAGAGTATTCAGGCAGCTATTGAAAAGGCTCCGGAAATTCCGACAGTACCTTTTAAAATCTTATTGTTGAACGGAACGTATCATCAAAAAGTGATTATTGACAGGCCTAATATTGTTTTGGTGGGGGAAAACCGTGACAGTACGCGGATTGTCTTGGCTGAAACAGCCCAGACACGTGCCATCACGGAATATCATGGACGTCCGGTAGGCAATGGTGTCATTGTGTTGCAGGAAGGTGCGGATGATTGTGTTATTAGCGGACTGACTGTTTACAACAATTACGGAACTGCCGTTGAAAATACGACCATCCATCAGATGGCGATTTTTGGACGTGCCACTCGTACCATCATCATCAACAGTAATGTATGGGCCGATGGAAACGATGCCCTTTCCTTGTGGGCGCCCGGAAGCAATGGTATGTATTATCATGCCGATCTCTATCTTCGTTGTCCGGGTGTGGATTTTCTTTGTCCTCGCGGATGGTGCTATGCCACACGCTGCCATTTTTATGGTGATAGCCGTGCCATGATTTGGCATGACGGACGAGGTGACAAGAACAAGAAACTGGTTATTACCAATTCTTCATTTGATGCTAAGACACCGACACTTTTAGGACGCTATCATCATGATTCCCAATTTTATCTCATCAAATGTAAAATGTCGAAGAATGTGCTTGACGGGAATATTCATTATGCTTATTCGGATAAAGTGCTTGATCCCTGTCCGTGGGGGCTACGTACCTATTATTATGGTTGTACCCGTGAAGGAGGGCATAGTGGCTGGTTAAACGATAATTTGAAGGAGGCGGAGAATGCTCCGGAGTTTTATGGCGTTACCGCCAAGTGGACATTCAATGGCAAATGGGACCCCGAACAACGTATCAGAGATCTTTGGAATGTGTTGGCCTACTAATTTAACAGTTTGTAATATGAAAATGACCCCTGTTTTATGCTGTATTGTTTTTTTGTTTGTGTCAATGTTATCTGCTGTTGCCCGACAGCAGGAGAAGCCCCGGGTTATTGTCACTACGGATGGTGAGATTGACGACCAAAGTTCTATGATTCGTTTTCTTATGTATTCTTCTGATTATGATGTCGCAGGCATTGTTCAAGTCAATGGGTACAGAAAGACGGACATAGTAAAGATAAATGGATCGAATCACAAATTGCCAAATAATGCGGAATGTCTGCCTAATTTGAGGAAACATAATCCCGATTATCCCGATGCTGAATATCTGCTAAGTGTCTTGGCGGTTGGTAATGAGAACAGAGAGGACTTGCATAAATTGCCTCCTTTACTATCTGATAGCGAGGGGGCACAGCTCATCATAAGGACATTGCTTGATTCTGATCCGAGGCCTGTTCATATTTTAGCATGGGGCGGAGCCAACACCCAGGCCAATGCCTTATGGCAGATCAAGCAGAAATATTCTGCTGCAGAATGGGCAAAAGCGGTATCAAAAGCCAGATTATATTGTATTTGGTATCAGGACGGCGGTGGAAAATGGATAGAACAGAATCTTCCTGAAATCATTATTTATGAATCGGGCGCGCCGGATCATGATGGAGGATGGAGATATGTATGGGATTACATGAGTGTGGACTATTATTTTAAAAAACAGACTTAGTAAAAATTCAAAAGAGTTGCAACAAATCATGGATAAACCTTGGTTGGCTGACCATATTAAGAATGGGCACGGACACTTTGTGCCGCCTATCCTCAGGAATATACCAGTGAGGGGGATACTCCTTCTTTTATGCCTCTTATACGTAATGGACTTGAACAGCATACAGACTATACATTAGGAGGATGGGGAGGACGCCCGGAGTATAAAAATGGCAATCACATGCAAGATGGGAATGATTTGAAAAACGGTGTGCCGGATTCGCATTATACTTTCCAGCGTTGGTTGCCTGCTATACAAAATGACTGGGCGGCTCGTGCCGACTGGTGCGTGGCTGATGAATATTCAAAGGCAAATCATCAACCTGTTGCCCGGATATTGGGAGAAAGTGTACGCACAGTCCGGCCGGGAGAAAAAATAATACTGGATGCCTCTTCTTCATTTGACCCTGATAAAAATTCATTGTCTTACCAATGGTGGCAATATCGGGAAGCAGGCAGTGTGCAAACAAAGGTGGCTATAAAGCACGCCGATGAGAAGAGGGCGGAGATAATTGTACCGGATAATCCGGGCAAACAGTTACATTTGATACTTGAACTTACAGATAATGGAATTCCCAATCTAAAATCTTATAAGAGAATCATTCTGAATATTAATCCGCTTGAGGAAAAATAATTATTACGGATAGATGATTCCGTCATTGTTCCTGCTGTTTTTAGTTCATGTTTATACGAATGGGACAAAAATAATCTCGTTAGCAGAATTGATTTAATTTTCGTAGTGCAATAATGGTCAACAAGAAAAAGTAATTCTGCTAACGGGAGTGATAAAAATAATCAGTTCTATTTGAAGTAAAAAAAATATTTTTTACTTTTTTTCTTCAGCGGCATGTGGATAGTCAATCGTATAATGCAGTCCGCGACTCTCTTTCCGTTCCATTGCCTGACGGGTGATCAAATACCCGATGTTAATCATGTTACGCAGTTCGCAAAGCTCGCGTGAAGCCTTACAGCGTTTGAAAAGACGCTCGGTTTCTTCATATAAAATATCCAATCGGTTCCAAGCACGGATTAATCGCGTATTACTGCGCACAATACCTACATAAGCTTCCATAATTTGATTCACCTCTTTCATGCTTTGGGTGATCAGTACCCGTTCTTCATTGTTCATGGTTCCTTCATCGTTCCATTCGGGGATATCCTCATTAAAGTCATACCGGTCGAGTACATTTAGTGCATGTTTGGCTGCCGCGTCCGCATAGACCACAGCTTCTATCAGTGAATTGGAAGCCAGACGGTTACCTCCGTGCAGACCGGTACATGAACATTCGCCGATGGCATACAAACGGTTGATGCTGCTCTGTCCGTCCAGATCGACTTTGATACCTCCGCACAGATAATGAGCGGCCGGAGCTACAGGAATATAGTCCTTAGTAATATCAATGCCCAGGCTGAGGCATTTTTTATAAATATTGGGGAAATGTTTTTTTGTTTCTTCCGGATCCTTATGAGTTACATCCAGATATACATGATCTTCACCACGCTGCTTCATTTCGTTATCAATGGCACGTGCTACGATATCACGTGGGGCCAATGACAGGCGTGGATCATATTTTTGCATGAATTCTTCGCCACTTTGATTCTTTAAGACAGCACCGTAACCGCGCATGGCTTCGGTGATGAGGAAACTGGGACGGTCTCCCGGATGGAAAAGGGCGGTGGGATGGAATTGTATAAATTCCATGTCCTTTACTGCTCCTTTGGCACGGTACACCATAGCAATGCCGTCTCCCGTAGCTACCAGTGGATTGGTTGTATTGCGGTATACCGCTTCGCATCCGCTGTTGCCATTACAGTTACTTTGGACAGGAACGTATCCACTTCTCCTGTTTTCTCATTCAATACGTAAGCACCGAAACATTTGATGCCCGGCGTATGGCGGGTGACGATAATTCCCAAATGATGCTGGGTAATGATTTCTACCGCATAGTGATCTGTAAATATGGTAATATTGGGATGGGCTTTTACCGCTTCTATCAGGCTAGTTTGTATTTCAGCTCCTGTATTGTCTTTGTGGTGCAGGATGCGGAACTCGGAATGTCCTCCTTCTTTGTGGAGGTCGAATTCTCCATCTTCTTTTTTATCAAATCCACTCCCCATTTTATCAGTTCCTGGATTTGTGCAGGTGCTTCTCGCACTACTTTTTCTACAGCCGCGCGGTCACTGATCCAATCGCCGACAATCATCGTGTCTTCAATGTGTTTCTCGAAATTGTCTACTTTCAAGTTGGTAACAGATGCTATACCTCCCTGGGCAAAATAGGTATTGGCTTCTTCCAGTCCTGCTTTACAAATCAGGGCGACTTTACCTTTGTGAGCTACTTTCAGTGCGAAGCTCATTCCGGCAAGTCCTGAGCCGATAACAAGGAAATCGAATTTTTTAACCATGATAATATGCTTTATGGGTGCAAAGCTACGAAAAACCTTTATTCATTGTACCTTTTACTCTTGTTTTTACTATTTTTTTTCGTGAAGAATAAACGAAATAGATAATGCAAGTATGAAATTAAACGTGTAACTTTCTGCATTTTTAAATAGAATAGGATGGAAAACAATAAAGAAATCATTCACGAAAGTGAGGTAAAAGAACTTATAATTGAGTTGAGGGGTGAGAAAGTACTGATAGACCGGGATGTAGCTAAGCTTTATGGCGTAGAAACCAAACGAATTAATGAAGCAGTAAAAAACAATCGGGACAAATTCCCAAATGGTTATATGTTTTCGTTGCAAGTATCTGAAAAACAGCAACTGGTCGAAAATTTCGACCGGTTCAGTAGTTTGAAACATTCTCCCGTAGAACCTAAAGCATTTACCGAAAAAGGGCTTTATATGCTGGCTACAATTTTAAGAAGTCCGAGAGCTACCGCAACTACTTTTGCCATTATCGAATCATTCTTTAAGTTAAGGACATTAGTACGGAATGTAAATATCATGGCTACCGAGTATGATGAGGAAAAGAGGAAGAGTCTGGTACAACGTAGTGGAGAACTGCTGAATGAACTGCTGACTGATGAGGGTGATATAACAGAAACGGAATCTTCTATCGAATTAAATTTGTATGCTTTGAAGATGAAACGTACAGTAAAGAGGACAAAAAAAGGATAAATTCTCTCATTCTGCGCCGTAATGAGGTCGATAAACGATAAATTTATTATCTTTCGGGCAAATTACAATAAGATGATGAATCGAATTTTTCATGTGAAGATAGCAGGAGGTACTTATTTTCTCCTGATACTGCTGACAGCCGTCATGGTATTTGCTTTTTGGTGTATGAAGGCAATGATAGGATTGGTAGTAGCATTGGGTCTGATCATTATTATTGAACGTATTATCCATTCTACTTATACGCTGACTGCGGATGGAAAGTTAGTGGTGTATTATGGTCGTTTTTATAAAGGGAAGACCATTCCCTTGACTGACATTACGGATGTGGAGCTGAAACGAAGTTCCGGATTCGGTGGAATTATGCCTTCGAAATATGTATTGATACATTATGGGAAGAAAAATTTAATTGTCATTGGTTCCTGTAAAGCCGGAAGAATTTATCAATGCGTTGGTGAAGCGGTTGGAGCATAGGATAGAGGAGGAATAAATTATGGAGAAAGTATTTAAAACAAAAAGAACCCGTAACTGGTGGATCATTATAGTCGGTCTGGTTGTTCTGATTATTTTTCTGAATGTGTATTTGGAGAAAAGTTGGGCTTTTTCGGCGCTTGGGGGAATTATTATTCCTGTATTAATGTTTTATTCGCGGTCGAAAACTATTTATATTGTAAAAGACAATGGTGTTCTGGAAATCAAACCGGGATGGGGGAACAGAATATGTGTAGACGGAATCCGTAAAGTGTCTTATAATCCGAATGCAATAGGAATGCAAAAAGTGAAAATAGAGCATGCCCAAGGTTTTGTAATGATTAACCCTGATAAGCCTTTGGAATTTGTAGAAGCATTGATAAAAATAGATCCAAATCTGTCTGTTGAAGGCTTTGAACAGATAAAAACTAATTAACCCAAAATAAATACCATGAAATATCAAATTGCAATCATCGGTGGAGGTCCCGCAGTATACTGCTGCCGAAGCTGCCGGAAAGGCAGGACTGAGTGTTGTATTGTTCGAAAAAAGAAGTTTGGGCGGTGTATGCCTGAATGAGGGATGTATTCCTACCAAAACCTTGCTTTATTCGGCTAAAGTATATGATTATGCAAAACATGCTTCAAAGTATGCCGTGAATGTGCCTGAAGCTTCTTTTGATTTAGGAAAAATTGTGGCGCGTAAATCAAAGGTGGTTCGTAAACTGGTACTGGGTATCAAGGCAAAACTGACTGCGCATCAGGTAAATATAGTAACGGGAGAAGCTGTAATTGTAGATAAGAATACCATCCAATGTGGTGGGGAAACCTATGAATGTGAGAATTTGCTGCTGTGTACCGGCAGTGAAACATTTATTCCTCCTATTCCGGGAGTGGAAAATGTGGATTACTGGACGCACCGTGATGCACTGGATAATAAAGAAGTACCTGCTTCATTGACTATTGTCGGCGGTGGAGTGATCGGTATGGAATTTGCTTCTTTCTTTACCAGTTTGGGAGTACAGGTGACAGTTGTCGAAATGTTGGATGAGATCCTGGGTGGCATGGATAAAGAGCTGTCGGCTATGCTCCGGCTGAATATGCCAAAAAAGGAATCAAGTTCCTGCTCAGTACGAAAGTAGTAGGGGTGTCCAAAGAGGAAACCGGTATTACTGTGTCATATGAAAATGCAGATGGAACAGGAACTGTTACAGCTGATAAGTTATTGATGAGTGTGGGCCGTCGTCCGGTGACAAAAGGTTTCGGATTGGAAAATCTGAATTTGGAATGGACGGAGCGCAGATGCATCAAAGTAGATGAACATTTGCAATCTTCTGTCCCCGGTGTCTATGTATGCGGTGATTTGAACGGAGTCTCTTTGTTGGCACATACCGCCGTGCGTGAAGCGGAAGTGGCTGTCCATCATATTACAGGTAAGGAAGATGCGATGAGTTATCGTGCCATACCGGGTGTGGTCTATACAAATCCCGAGATTGCGGGGTAGGTATGAGCGAGGAAGCTTTGCAGGCCGCAGGTATTCCTTATCGAGCCGTTAAGTTGCCGATGGCTTACTCCGGGCGTTTTGTAGCGAGAATGAAGGAGTGAACGGCGTCTGCAAAGTTTTGACAGCCGAAGACGGTACTGTATTGGGAGCGCACATGTTGGGTAATCCTGCTTCCGAGCTGATTGTATTGGCAGGTATGGCTATTGAGGATGGTAAGACCATAGAGGATTGGAAACGATATGTATTTCCTCATCCTACTGTGGGTGAGATATTCAGGGAACTATAATGAAACGAGTTTTATTTTTCTTTTTACTGATTTTATCTATTCACTTCATAAACGCCCAGCCGCTATCTCAGCGGCTGGACGCTTTACTGCATGAAGAAGTTCTGAAAACATCCGAAGTGGGTATTGCCGTATTTGATTTGACCGCCGGAGAATCCGTTTACCGTTACCAAGACGATAAACTGTACCGGCCTGCTTCTGTTGAGAAAATAATCACTTCGGTTACCGCCTTGGTACAACTGGGAGCAGATTATACCATGGATACCAGTCTTCGTTATCGTGGAAAAATAGAAAATGACACGTTGAAAGGCAGCTTGTATCTGATAGGCGGTTTTGATCCGGAATTTATGGACGAGGATCTGGACCGTCTGGTAGATGCATTGGCAAGTAAAGGCATCCGTTATGTGACAGATACCCTTGCAGCGGATGTTTCCATGACAGACTCAGTTTATTGGGGTTCCGGTTGGTGTTGGGACGATACTCCTTATTCCTTCCAACCCTATCTTTCCCCTCTCATGCTGAATAGGGCTGCGTGGATGTATCGGTTTCTCCTGCTCAGAAAGACTCGTTGCCCAAAGTAGTTTGTACGCCGGTTTCCGATTATTATCAAGTTCATAATCACGGGGTGAGCCGTAATCCACAAGCCGGAAAGCTGAAAATCACTCGTAACTGGCTCAGCAATGGCAATATCATTACCGTTTCCGGAAATGTTTCTTATCCCTATACTGAGAAATTGAATGTATATACTTCCAAAGATTTCTTTTTTCATACCTTTGTCAGCCGTTTGCGCAGCAAAGGAATTGAAGCGCGAACCTGCACGTATGCCGATTGTCCTGTAACGGCCGACAGTATAGTTACGCTTTATACCGTCCGAAGACCACTCAAGGAAGTGTTGGAAAGAGCTTTGAAGAAAAGTGATAACCTGTGTGCCGAATCAATGTTTTATCATTTGGCTGCCAAGCGTTCCCTGCATAAACGGGTGACAGGAGAAGATGGAACCGATGCCATTCACGCCTTTATGAAAACAGCTTTAGGGTTTAATCCGGAGAACTATAAGATAGCGGACGGTAGCGGTGTTTCCGTTTATAATTATATCTCTCCACGTTTACTATTGGAGTATTTGAAGTATGCCTATTATCATCGGGAAGTTTTTCTTCCTTTCTATGAGTCTCTGCCCATAGCAGGAGTGGACGGTACTTTACAAAATCGGATGAAACAGACCAAGGCTCGGGGAAATGTGCATGCAAAAACCGGTTCTGTAACCGGGGTCAGTTCACTGGCAGGGTATGTAAAAGCTGCTAATGGACATCAATTGGCCTTTGTTATCATTAACCAAAACGTACTGAAATTAAGCCGGGCGCGTGCGTTTCAAGATAAGTTTTGTGATATTTTATCTCGTTGATTTTGAGTTTTTGAGTGTTCTGAAACGTATTAAGTAGCAGATTTTGCATATAATAGGACAAAATTTATACCTATTCTGAACGATTTTTGCAGCATCGAAACAAGATTGTTTCGTAACTTTGCCCAAGTCGAAATAATTCGGAATACTATAAAAACATAAAATAGCTGCTTATGAAGACAAATTATGAAATCCGTTATGCCGCGCATCCCGAAGATGCCAAAAGCTATGGCACTCAAAGGATACGACGGGATTTCTTAATAGAAAAAGTATTTTCGGACAATGAGGTGAACATGGTTTACTCCATGTATGACCGCATGGTTGTAGGAGGAGCCAAACCGGTGGGAGAGATATTAAAACTGGAGGCCATTGATCCGCTGAAAGCATCTTACTTTCTTTCCCGACGTGAAATGGGTATTTTTAATGTGGGCGGTCCCGGTGTGGTCAAAGCTGGAAATGCCGTGTTCGAACTGGATTATAAAGAAGCGCTTTATCTGGGTTCGGGAGACCGGGAAGTGACTTTTGAAAGTAAAGATGCCGGAAATCCTGCCAAATTCTATTTTAACTCTGTTACCGCTCATCGTAACTATCCCGATAAAAAAGTGACCAAGCAGATGCCATCGTTGCTGAAATGGGTTCACTGGAAGGTTCCAATCATCGTTGCATCAACAAGATGCTGGTAAGTCAGGTATTGCCTACCTGCCAGTTGCAGATGGGGATGACCGAACTGAAACCGGGAAGTGTGTGGAATACCATGCCGGCACACGTGCACAGCCGTCGTATGGAAGCTTATTTTTATTTTGAAGTGCCTGATGAACACGCTGTTTGTCATTTTATGGGAGAAGTGGATGAAACACGTCATATATGGATGAAAGGCGATCAGGCAGTTTTGTCTCCCGAATGGTCTATTCATAGTGCGGCGGCAACACACAATTACACCTTTATTTGGGGTATGGGTGGAGAGAATTTGGATTATGGTGATCAAGACTTCTCATTGATTACAGACTTGAAATAAATAATATAACTTCATTAATTTAATAATATAAGTATCATGAATCAGTATTTGAATTTTTCTTTGGAAGGTAAAGTCGCCCTTGTAACAGGCGCTTCTTATGGTATCGGTTTTGCTATTGCATCTGCTTTTGCAGAACAAGGTGCAACCATCTGTTTCAACGACATCAATCAGGAATTGGTGGATAAAGGTTTGGCTTCTTACGCTGAAAAAGGAATTAAAGCACACGGATATGTATGTGATGTTACTGACGAGCCTGCCGTACAGGTATGGTTGCCACTATCGCAAAGGAAGTAGGTACAATTGATATTCTTGTAAACAATGCCGGTATTATCCGTCGCGTTCCGATGCACGAAATGGAAGCTGCCGATTTCCGCCGTGTTATTGATATTGACTTGAATGCTCCGTTCATTGTTTCTAAAGCAGTTTTGCCTGCGATGATGGAAAAAGGACATGGTAAAATCATCAATATCTGCTCTATGATGTCTGAGTTAGGTCGTGAAACCGTTTCTGCATACGCTGCCGCTAAAGGTGGTTTGAAGATGTTGACTCGTAACATCTGTTCTGAATACGGAGAATACAATATTCAGTGTAATGGTATCGGTCCGGGCTATATCGCTACTCCGCAGACTGCTCCGTTACGTGAAATCCAGCCCGATGGAAGCCGTCATCCGTTTGATACATTTCATCTGTGCCAAGACTCCGGCCGGCCGCTGGTTGGATCCGCAGGAATTGACTGGTCCTGCTGTATTCCTTGCATCCGAAGCATCTAATGCCGTCAATGGCCATATTCTCTATGTAGATGGCGGTATTCTGGCTACATTGGTAAACAGCCTAAATAATTAGTAGATATAAATAGGAAGAATCTGCTTGTGTCTTTGTTGATACTTGCAGATTCTTTGTATTTTTGTCTTTCAGTTCGACAAACAATAAATAGTATGAGAAAAATCTTTTTAGCAGTCGCAACGGCGTTAGCTATGTTTCCTGTTCGCAAAAGGAGCCGGTGACTGTCACTATAACCAATCCGCTTTCTATTGATAGGAATGGAGAAATGGTGGAAATCTCTATGGCTGAAATAACAGGCAAACTACAATTACCCGATACGGCACAAGTTATCGTATTGGACGAGAACGGGCTTGAAGTACCTTATCAGATAACATACGATGATATGCTTATCTTTCCTGTTTCGGTGAAAGGGGGAGCTTCGGTTACTTATACAATTGCAGAAGGAACTCCACAGCCGGTGGATGTGGTTGCTTGTGGGCGTCAATATCCCGAGCGTCTGGATGATGTGGCATGGGAAAACGATCGCGCCGCTTATCGTGCATACGGTCCTGCTTTGCAGGAGAAGGGCGAGCGTGCCTTTGGTTATGACATCTGGACCAAGAATGTACCCGAACCGGTGGTGGAAGATCGTTATGACGGTGATTTGAATCAAGGAATCTCTTATCACATAGATCATGGAACGGAATGGATTGTTATGCAGTGGGCCCGACTCTGGGTGGCGGAACAGCAGCTTTATTCCCCGATAGTACCATTGTTTATCCCTATTGTTACAAGGATTGTGAAGTCTTGGATAACGGTCCGCTTCGATTCACCACCAAGTTGGTTTATAATCCGTTGGTTGTAAAAGGAGATTCAAATGTGATAGAAACGCGTATCATTTCTTTGGACAAGGGATCGCAGTTGAACAAGACTGTGGTTTCTTTTGATAATTTGCAGGAAACAACTCCGGTGGTGACCGGCATTGTATTGCACAAACAGAATCCTACGGGGTATAGTTTTGATGCAAATGCAGGTTATATAGCCTATGCGGACTCTACAGAGAATGCAGCCAATAACAATGGAGTGATTTATATAGGTGCTGTATTTCCGGCTAATATAAAAGGAGCGCTGCCCCAAATGTCTCCGAAAAAGAGCAGAAAGAACGTGGAGGTGCTTTGGGTCATGTGTTGTCGGTCAGTGATTATGAACCGGGTTCCGAGTATATTTATTATTGGGGATCAGGCTGGAGCAAATATGGTTTCGAAGCCGATACCGATTGGAACAAATATTTGGAAGAATACGCTCAGAAGGTACGTAATCCCTTGGTGGTCCATGTACCATAGAATGGTGATATAAGAATAATAAAAGTTATCCGAGGAGCACATGCTCTTCGGGTAACTTTTTTTCATGGGATGTTAAAGTGTTAATTCTCTCGTCTTAAACATCTTTTTCCGGTTCCTTTTGTTTCATTGCAATATAAGAAATTAAACTAGTTATTTATTTGTTAATAGAAAATGCAATGGACAATAAACCTAAACCTTTACAACATGGGCGGCAGGGATTGAGGACTTTTAGTGCTTTAGTCTGTCTGCTGTTGATGACTACGTCGCTGTTTGCTCAGGAGAAGACAGTGACCGGAACGGTAACCGATTCGACCAATGAACCTCTGATTGGAGCATCCGTAGTGATTCAAGGTACTTCCAATGGTACGATTACCGACATAGATGGGAAGTACAGTATTACCGCCTCACCCGACAATGTACTGGAATTCTCGTACGTGGGAATGGTGAAGCAAGATGTGAAAGTAGGCAGCCAGCATGTGATAAATATACAGCTGAAAGAGGACTCACAAATGCTGGCTGAAACAGTAGTGATAGGTTACGGTAGTGCGAAGAAGCGTGACTTGACCGGCTCTATCACGAATATCAAGGGAGCCGAAATCGCTAATAAACCTTCTACAAATCCCTTGTCTTCCTTGCAGGGAAAGGTAGCCGGTGTGCAGATTATCAACTCGGGACAAGCAGGCTCGGACCCCGAAATCCGTGTACGTGGAACGAACTCCATTAACGGATACAAACCTCTTTACATTGTCGACGGCTTGTTCAATGATAACATTAACTTTCTGAATCCCGAGGATATTGAGTCTATGGAAGTGTTGAAAGACCCGTCTTCATTGGCTATTTTCGGTGTGCGTGGAGCTAATGGGGTTATCATTATCACTACAAAGAAGGCTAAGGAGGGGCAGACTTTGGTGAATATCAACACCTCATTCGGCTGGAAACATGTGGTGGACAGAATCAAGATGGTGAATGCTTCTCAGTTCAAAGAATTGTATAGTGAGCAGCTTGTTAATGAAAAGAATCCCGCTTTTGATTTTTCCGGCTGGAATGCTGATACCGATTGGCAGGATGAAGTGCTTCAGAATGGCTTCATTACCAATAATAATATCAGTGTGACAGGAGCTTCTGAAAAACATAGTTTTTATCTGGGGATGGGATACTCATACGAACAAGGAAATATAAAGCACGAGAAGTTCAGCAAAATCACCTTGAATGCCAGCAATGAGTATAAGATAACCGATAAGATAAAGGTCGGGTTTCAGTTTAACGGAGCACGTATGCTGCCTGCTGATAGTAAATCAGTCCTGAATGCTGTCCGTACCACTCCTATAGCTCCTGTATTCAATGAAGAATATCAGTTGTATGCGGCGTTGCCGGAGTTTCAGAAAGCACAGATGATGAATCCGATGGTGGATGTGGATTTAAAAGCCAACACCACTCGCGCAGAGAATTATCGTGCATCGGGTAACATTTATGGAGAGGTGGATTTTCTGGAACATTTTAATTTCAGGGCTGTGTTCTCTATGGATTACGGTTCGAATAACGGGCGTACCTATCAGCCGATTATCAAGGTATATGATAACACAGTGAAAGGAAATGTGGCTACACTGGGAACGGGTAAGACTGAAGTGAGCCAGTTCAAGGAAAATGAAACGAAGGTGCAAAGTGATTATGTGCTGACTTATACAAATAGTTTTGGCGACCATAATCTGACGGCAACCGCCGGTTTCACTACTTATTACAATTCTCTCAGCCGTCTGGATGCCGCCCGTGGGCAAGGTATTGGATTGGTTATTCCCGATAATCCCGATAAATGGTTCGTCAGTATTGGTGATTTGGCCACAGCTACCAATGGAAGTACACAGTGGGAACGTACTACTGTTTCTTTTCTGGGGCGTGTGATTTATAATTACAAAGGAAAATATTTGTTCAACGGATCTTTTCGTCGGGACGGTTCTTCGGCTTTTTCGTATACGGGCAACCAATGGCAGAACTTTTACTCGGCAGGTGCCGGATGGCTGATGACCGAAGAAGAGTTTATGAAAGACATTTCTTGGTTGGATATGTTGAAGTTGAAAGGTTCCTGGGGTACGTTGGGCAATCAGAATCTGGATACTGCTTATCCGGCTGAGCCGTTGCTTGAAAATGCTTTTGGAGCTGTGTTTGGCAATCCGTCCACCATCTATCCGGGCTATCAGTTGGCCTATTTGCCTAATGCGAACCTTAGATGGGAAAAAGTGGAAGCTTGGGAAGCAGGCTTTGAATCGAATATGTTTCGCAACCGCCTGCATGTGGAAGGAGTTTATTATAAAAAGAATACGAAAGACCTGCTGGCAAAGGTTCCCGGACTTTCCGGAACCGTTCCAGGAATTGGGAATCTGGGACAGATAGAGAATAAAGGGGTGGAATTGTCTGCACTTGGCGGGATCAGATTGGCGATTGGGGGTATAATGTGGGAGTCAACCTGACTACTATCAAGAATAAGGTGAAGAGTTTGGTACAAGACGGCTACTCCATTATTGCCGGAGACAAGAGCCAGAGTTATACTATGGCGGGTTATCCCATCGGTTCTTCTATGGATATAAGGTAGATGGTGTTTATCAGTCACAGGCCGATATTGATGCTTCACCCAAGAATACACTGGCTACAGTGACTCCCGGTGATTTGAAGTTCGCCGATGTGAATGGGGATGGTGAGATTACACCGGCAGACCGTACTTTGATTGGTGATCCTACTCCGGATGTTACCTATGGAATCTCATTAGGTGTTTCCTATAAAGGTTGGGAACTGGGTATTGACATGATGGGACAAGGCGGTAATCAGATTTACCGTACTTGGGACAATTACAATTGGGCGCAGTTCAACTATATGGAGCAGCGTCTGGACCGTTGGCACGGTGAAGGTACATCCAATACACAACCTGTCCTAAATACCGGTCATGCCATCAACTTTGAAAATTCGGAGTATTATGTAGAAGACGGCAGTTTCTTCCGTATACGTAACCTGCAATTGGGCTATACTTTTGATAAGGCCTGATATCCAAAATCGGTTTGAAGGCTTTGAAAGCCTATTTCAATATTCAGAACCTGAAAACTTGGAAACATAATACCGGCTACACCCCTGAGTTTGGTGGTTCTGCCATTGCTTTTGGTGTGGATAATGGAAGTTATCCGGTACCTGCGATTTATACATTTGGACTCAATATTACATTTTGATTGATTATGAAACGAAGTAAATATATACTATACATTTGGGCGATTGGAGGAATCCTGGCCTTTACTGGTTGTAATGATTTCCTTGACCGCAGTCCTCAAGGTCAGTTCACGGAGGATGATAATCCGGTGCATTGGCAGAAGGAAAGATATTCAACATCTATACCATGATGCGTAATTTCAATATTACTGCAGGAACTCCCGCATTCGCTATTCATTGTTTCCGTTCCGAAGATTCGGAGAAAGGAAGTATTTTCAGCGACGGGTCGGAACAGGCGGCAATGTATGATGATTTCCTGTACAATGCCAGCAATGGGTTGATAAAGGCCTATTGGAGTCAGAATTATGCGATTATTTATCAATGCAATGAGGTGGTGGATGCCATTGAGACCGGTCATCTGACAGAAGAGAATGACCTCTATAATAAAGGAGAAGCGTTATTTTTCCGTGCCTACTGTTACTTTAATTTAGTGCGAGCCTTCGGGGAGGTTCCATTGGTTACCTTTAAGGTAAATGAAGCTTCGGAGGCTAATGTACCCAAAACAACGGTAGACAAAATTTATGAACAGATAGATAAGGACTTGAAAGATGCGGAAGATTTGCTTCCCGAACAGTGGCCGGCTGCCTATTTGGGACGTCTGACGTGGGGAGCTGCCCGTTCCCTGCATGCCCGTACCTATATGATGCGCAATGATTGGCAGAATATGTACAAAGCAGCCTCGGATGTAATGGGAAAAGGAATTTATTAATCTGGATACCCCTTACGATAAGATTTTTACTGACGAGGGAGAGAACAGCGGTGGTTCGGTGTTTGAGTTGCAGTGCTTGTCTACGGCCGCCTTGCCGCAAAGTGATAAGATAGGAAGCCAATTCTGTGAAGTACAGGGGATTCGTGGTTCCGGAAAATGGGATTTGGGTTGGGGATGGCACATGGCTACCGAACTGATGGCGGAAGCTTTTGAGCCTGGTGACCCCCGTAAGGATGCCACCTTGCTTTATTTCCGTAAGAGTGATTCCGACCCTGTTACTCCGGAGAATACCAATACGCCATACGGAGAGTCCCCGGTGTCGCAGGCAGAAGGTGCTTACTTCAACAAGAAAGCCTATACCAATCCGGCATTGCGCCAGGAGTTTACCAATAAAGGCTTTTGGGTGAATATTCGGCTGATCCGCTACTCGGATGTCGTTTTAATGGCAGCGGAGTCAGCAAACGAGTTAGGTAATACTTCGGAAGCGCAAAAGGATTTGGAGATGGTGCGTGCCCGTGCGCGTGGCGGTAATCCGGATATACTACCTGAAATTACTTCTTTGGACCAATCGGTATTGCGTGAAGCAATCCGACACGAGCGTAGGGTGGAATTAGGACTGGAATTCGACCGTTTCTATGATTTGGTACGTTGGGGAATCGCCGAGCAAGTTCTTCATGCGGCAGGTAAGTTGAATTATCAACCGAAGAATGCACTTTTGCCTATACCGCAGGATGAAATAGACAAGTCGAAAGGAGTGCTGAAACAGAATCCTGATTATTTATAATTATTCAATATGTCAATAGGCTTATGAGTACATTGACACATTAGCACATTATTTAAGATGATGAATAGAATATTTCAAAGAATGAAGCAAGTGGCTCCCATGCTGCTATTTGCCACCCTGAGTGTGCATGCGCAGAAATCACCTCAGGATATGAATCGTTTCATTGATAATTTGATGAAAAAGATGACCTTGGAAGAAAAGATAGGCCAGTTGAACTTGCCCGTTACCGGTGAAATCACTACGGGACAGGCAAAGAGCAGCGATATCTCAGCCCGTATAAAACGGGGTGAAGTAGGAGGACTGTTTAACTTGAAAGGAGTTGCCCGTATCAAGGATGTGCAGGAACTGGCTGTGAAAGAGAGCCGTCTGGGGATACCTCTACTGTTTGGTATGGATGTGATTCATGGTTATGAAACGATTTTCCCCATCCCTTTAGGCTTGTCATGTACCTGGGATATGAAAGCCATTGAGGAATCGGCCGTATTGCGGCCGTTGAGGCCAGTGCGGATGGTATCTCCTGGACTTTCAGTCCGATGGTAGATGTTAGCCGGGATCCTCGTTGGGGACGTGTTTCGGAAGGGAGTGGGGAAGACCCGTTCCTGGGTGCTGAGATAGCTAAAGCCATGGTGCGTGGCTATCAAGGCGGCCAGATGAAACGCAATGATGAGATAATGGCTTGTGTCAAGCATTTCGCCTTGTATGGAGCTTCCGAGGCCGGACGCGATTATAACACGGTGGATATGAGCCGTCAACGCATGTTCAATGAGTACATGCTCCCCTATCAGGCAGCTGTTGATGCCGGAGTGGGTAGTGTGATGGCTTCCTTTAATGAAGTGGATGGCATTCCGGCTACAGCCAGTAAATGGTTGATGACTGATGTGCTGCGTAACCAGTGGGGCTTTCAGGGCTTTGTGGTGACGGACTATACCGGAATCTATGAAATGATAGACCATGGAATCGGTGATTTGCAAACCGTAGCTGCCCGTGCTGTCAATGCCGGAGTAGATATGGACATGGTGAGCGATGCTTTTGTAGGAACATTGAAACAGTCGGTGCAGGAAGGAAAGGTATCCATGCAGACCATTGATACTGCCTGTCGTCTTATTCTGGAGGCAAAGTATAAATTAGGGTTATTTGCCAATCCTTATAAATATTGTGATCTGAAACGTCCCGCACGTGATATCTTCACTCCGGAACACCGTGCCGTAGCCCGCCGTATTGCCGGAGAAAGCTTTGTCTTGCTGAAAAACGAACCTTCTACCGATAGGGCAGGATCGAATCCGTCCGGAAGCACAGTGCAACCTGTACTTCCTTTGAAGATGCAGGGTAATATTGCCGTAATAGGCCCGTTGGCAGATACTCGTACCAATATGCCCGGAACTTGGAGCGTGGCCGCTATACTGGATAAATCCCCTTCACTGATAGAAGTTTGAAAGAGATGACTGCCGGAAAAGCTACCATCTTATACGCTAAAGGCAGCAATCTGACCAGTGATGCCGCCTATGAAGAACGGGCGACTCTCTTCGGGCGCAGCCTTCATCGGGATGCCCGTACCGATGCCCAACTGTTGCAAGAAGCATTGACGGTAGCTCAGAAAGCCGATGTCATAGTAGCTGCTTTGGGCGAATCTTCAGAAATGAGCGGTGAAAGCAGCAGCCGTACTTCACTGGATATCCCCGATGTACAACGTACTTTGTTGAAGGAACTGCTAAAAACTGGAAAACCTGTAGTCTTGGTACTTTTCACCGGACGTCCGCTGACGTTGGAGTGGGAACAGGCTCATGTTCCTGCGATTCTGAACGTATGGTTTGGAGGTAGCGAAGCTGCTTATGCTATTGGTGACGTACTTTTTGGCGCTATTAATCCAAGTGGAAAACTGACTATGACTTTCCCGAAGAATGTGGGGCAGATTCCTTTGTACTACGCCCACAAGAATACCGGACGTCCGCTGCACGAAGGGAAATGGTTTGAGAAATTCCGTAGCAACTATCTGGATGTGGACAACGAACCGCTTTATCCATTCGGTTATGGGCTTTCATACACTACTTTCAACTATGGAGATATTACGTTGGACCGTACTTCAATGCCTATGGACGGAAGTCTGACAGCTAAAGTGATACTGACAAATACAGGAAGCAGGGATGGTGCGGAAGTAGTGCAGTTGTATATCCGTGACAAAGTAGCTGAAAGTACCCGTCCTGTAAAAGAACTGAAAGGTTTCCAAAAAGTATTCCTGAAAGCAGGTGAATCCCTGAGATAACCTTCAAGATTACTCCCGATTTATTGAAATATTATAATTACGAGTTACAATACGTGGCCGAACCTGGAGCTTTCGATTTGATGATTGGTACGGACAGCCAGCATGTGAAAACAGCAACATTTGTGCTGCACTAACCTAAACCTGTGAAAAAATGAAAAGAATTCCCTTATGTGCAGCGGTGTTGCTGCTTTTCTCATTGCTGGCTTGTAAAAACAAGCCGGCAGCTTCTTCTGACAAGCGTCCGGCATCGGCGTCCGACACGCTTTCCGATGATGCTTTGATGGATACTGTCCAGCGTCGTACTTTCCAATATTTCTGGGAGGGGGGCGAACCTTATAGCGGTATGGCTCGTGAGCGTTATCATATAGATAATGTATATCCCGCAGGAGGGCCCGAGGTGGTAACCTCGGGAGGAAGTGGTTTTGGCATCATGGCTATTCTGTCCGGTATAGACCGGGGCTATGTGAGCCGGCAGGAAGGGCTCGAAAGAATGGACAAGATTGTGACTTTCCTTGAGAAAGCCGACCGTTTTCATGGGGCTTATCCTCACTGGTGGAATGGTGAGACAGGCAAAGTATTGCCTTTCGGTTCCAAAGATAATGGCGGTGACTTGGTGGAAACTGCTTTTTTGATGCAAGGCTTGCTGGCTGTGCATCAATATTATGTAAATGGTACTTCGGATGAAAAAGAGTTGGCGGCACGTATTGATAAATTGTGGCGTGAGGTAGACTGGAACTTTTACCGTCAGAACGGGCAAAATGTGCTTTATTGGCATTGGAGCCCCACAGATGGCTGGGCCATGAACTTTCCGGTGCATGGATACAATGAATGTATGATTATGTATATTCTGGCTGCTGCTTCTCCTACTCATGGGATACCTGCCACGGTTTATAATGAGGCTGGGCACAGAATGGACAGATTGTTTCTCCTCATACGGTAGAGGGGATTAAATTACATCTTCGTTATCAGGGTACGGAAGCAGGACCGTTGTTCTGGGCGCAATATTCTTTTCTGGGCATGAATCCCAACGGTTTGCAGGATAAATATTGTCCCAGTTATTTCAATGAAATGCGTAATCTTACCTTGGTCAACCGTGCTACTGCATCCGTAATCCCAAGCATTATACCGGCTTTGGCCGGATTGTTGGGGATTGACTGCCAGTTATTCGGTAAACGGTTATGCGGCACACGCTCCTAATGAGAAAGAAGATTTGGGAGTGATCTCTCCGACTGCCGCTTTATCCTCTATTGTCTATACTCCTGAATATTCTTTGCAGGTAATGCGTCATCTGTATGGAATGGGTGAGAAAGTATTCGGCCCGTATGGCTTTTATGATGCTTTCAGTGAAACGGATAACTGGTATCCGAAACGTTATCTGGCTATTGACCAGGGCCCTATAGCAGTGATGATAGAGAATTATCGTTCGGGATTGTTATGGAAACTGTTTATGAGTCATCCCGATGTACAGAATGGGTTGAATAAACTGGGATTTACATATACTAAGTAAATAACTCAAGGTATTTGGCCTTATCAGTCAAATACCTTGAACTCATAGCCTTGTTCCAGCAGCCATTCTATGGCCCGGGGCAAGGCATATTTCATGTTTTTCTCTGCCTTGATGGAATCATGGAAAGTAATGATGGAACCATTCCGCACATAATGTTTTACTTTCCTCAGTACCTGCTTCCCATTCAGCTTGTTGCTATAGTCACGGGTTACTAAGTCCCACATCACTATTTGATACTTATGGCGCAGCACCATGTACTGCATCCAGCGCATGTGGCCATGTGGCGGACGGAACAGGTTGGTATGGATCAGTTCGTTTGCTTTGTCCGTATTGGCCAGATAATTCTTGCTTCGGTATTCGAATCCCCGGATATGGTTAAAAGTATGATTTCCCAAACGATGTCCTCGTTCTACAATCATCTGGAATTCCTTGGGATGCTTGCGCACATTGTCGCCCACCAAAAGAAGGTAGCCTTAATATTGTACTTGTCTAATAAATCGAGTACCCACGGTGTGATCTCGGGAATCGGCCCGTCATCGAAAGTCAGATAGACCGCTTTTTCATTCTTGTCCATTCGCCAGAAGGCGCGTGGATAAAGCCAGCGGAGTATCAGCGGGGGTTGTTCTATAAACATGAATGTGTGTGCTTTTGTTGGTTATACAAATATAAAGGTGTGGATTCACCGCAGAATCCACACCTTTTATTTACTTTCTGCCTGCTCCGCCGCCTACACGTTTGTTGAACACCTCATAGAGCTCTTCAAACTTCTTGGCATAGTGGCTTGCCATATCCGATTTATTCTGTTGTTCGCCTTCACCTTGTACACCGCCGGCAGCATTTGCGCGGGCAAGGCTCTTGTTGATTTCATCTAGAATATAGAAATTGCGCAGACAGTCCTCGTATGAACCTTGCAGACGTTGGTCATTCAGACTCAGGTACCAGGTGATGTATTCCACCGATTTGTTTGCCAAATCATTCAGAATAGCCTCACCTTTCTCTTTTTCACCTAACGCCAGATAATCATCGGCCATTTCTTTGGAACTGCTCATGATGTAATCGTGGGGCACGGTAGTGCTTGGGATTACTTCCGAACAGTAGTCAAGGGCTTTCAACGCCTTGTCTTTCTTGCCTTCTTTTATCAACTGAGTAGCCAGCTGTATAAACATACGGCGGTGAGTCTGGCACATACGCATCACAGTCTCGTCGATATAGATATCCGGGTTGTCAATTCCTCCGAACTTGAACTTGTTCATCAGGTTGTCGTACATTTTCTCGCTGTCGATGCGTGCGTTCAGCTGGGTGGTGTTGAACGGAGTGATGCGGTAGGCAAGACCTTCCTGCATGAAGTTGTTGCCTAAATTCAGATGATTGTCGCTACCCACCGTAATAGCCATGTACAACGGACGTTCCCAGTTGGTATTTGCCAGCATCTCAAGCATCATCAGCTCGCTCTTGTACAGCATACGTTTGCCTTTCAGGGAGATACTCATATAATCGGGGATTTCACCATGCAGGGAGTCGGGAATCATCATGCCCGAGCGTTTCACAGCCTCCTTGTCCAGCTTGATGACGATGCTGTCCGTCGGTATCAGCTGTAAACCTTCTTTGGGTGAGCGTACCCAGTATTTCAGAATATTTTTCAATTCATACGGGTTGTCTCCGAATTCCTTGGCGGCTTCTTCCGGATTCTGCTTGTAGAAGTTATTGATGCTTTCCATCACTTCCGGTCGTACAGCCACTCCTTCATTATGCCCCTGTACATATTCCAGACGGCTCCATTCGATAGGTACTGCCGGAGAGTCGTATGCCTGACGCTTCATTTGGTCGATGTACCAGTCCGTTTGCAGGTAACTCAGGTTACATACACGTACATCGGTGCGGAAACCTTCCGTTTCCTGGTTGTACCACAAGGGGAAAGTATCGTTGTCACCATTGGTAAAGATAATCGGGTTACCTTCTTCTTGTACGGTGCTCAGGTAGTTTTGTCCGAAGTCGCGTGCCACATAACGGTTGCTGCGGTCGTGGTCGTCCCAGGTCTGGCTCACCATCTGGATGGGTACGAACAGACAAACTACAGTTGCAATGACGGAAGCTGGTTTCTCACCCAGTTTGCCTTGCAGCCATTGGGCAATACCCGCCACACCCATGCCTATCCAGATGGCAAATGCATAGAATGAACCTGCGTATGCATAGTCACGTTCGCGGGGCTGCATCGGTGTCTGGTTCAAATAAAGTACGATGGCCAGACCAGTCATGAAGAATAGGAAGAATACGATCCAGAATTGCTGGATACCTACTGGTTCTTCTATTTCTTCCCCATTGGAGTCGTGATACGTCTTGTCTTGTAAGCCTGCCAGAACAGACCGATAAGTCCCAGAATCAACGGCAGGCAATAGAATACATTGTGTCCTTTGTTGTTTTTCAGGTCGGAGGGGAGCAGGCTTTGGTCGCCCACCAGGAACTTGTCCACAAACGGTATTCCGGTAATCCAGTTGCCATGTTCTATTTCACCTTGTCCCTGTATGTCATTCTGGCGTCCGGCAAAATTCCACATGAAATATCTCCAGTACATGTAGTTCAACTGGTAGATAAAGAAGAACTTGATGTTATCCCATTGGGTCGGGACTTTCACCATCACCATCTGTCCGCACTGGTCGTAAGGAACCTGCACGCCTTTGATGCCGCCCAGCCAGTCTTCGTAGGCCTGTGCGTGTGCGTCGCTGTACATGCGTGGGAAGAGCATATTTTGTGCATATTTGTAATCGGTCTTATGACGCACTATTTCGTAGCTGTCTTTTTCATCGGGAGTCGCTTTCTCCTTCCGTTGATACACGGGAGCGCCTTCCGTCACATCATATACGCATCCTCCGTCCACTTCTTTCAGTGCCGGTTTGGAGGCGTATGTCTGTCCGTAGAACAAAGGACGGGTTCCATATTGCTCACGGCCCAAGTATTCGCCTAAAGTGAAGATGTCTTCCGGAGAGTTCTGGTCCATCGGAGTATTGGCGGTAGAACGAATCACAATCAATGCGTACGAGGAGTATCCTACCATAATCATCATGATGCACAGCAAAGAGGTATTTAAAGTACGTGCACTAATCTGATATTTCTTATTCAAATCAGCAAACAGATAAACGCCCAAGATTCCTAGTATGATAATGCCTATCAAGGCGCTGCTCCATCCGTAGCCATAGAAGGGGATGCCCAGCATGGCGATAGTTACCATGAAGGAGATATTCATGCGTTTGCGGCTCTTTTCCGTATAGCTTTCGTAAACACCCCAGATAATGGATGCGGCGAGTAGAATGATATATACAATCAGACCGCTGTTGAAAGGCATACCGAAACTGTTGACGAACAGCAGTTCGAACCATCCTCCTACTTTTACTACGCCCGGCACGATACCGTACAGCACTGCTGCAACCAACACCATGGAGCCTGTAAGTGCCAACAGACTGCCTTTGAGGTTAGCATCGGGATTCTTTTTATAATAGTACACCAGTACAATGGCCGGAATACACAATAAGTTCAGCAAGTGCACACCGATGGAAAGTCCGGTCAGGTAAGCAATCAAAACCAGCCAGCGGTCGCTGTGAGGCTCGTTGGCAACGGATTCCCATTTTAGAATCAACCAAAAGACTACTGCGGTGAAAAGACTGGAGTAAGCATATACCTCACCTTCTACGGCACTGAACCAGAAGGTGTCGCTCCATGTATAAGCCAAGGCTCCTACCAGTCCTGACCCCATAATGGTGATGAGTTTGCCTAAGGTCATCTCCTTGTCATCGGGGCATATCAGTTTTTTCACCAGATGGGTTATACTCCAGAAAAGGAATAGGATACAAGCCGCACTCATCAGAGCGCTCATGGTATTGACCATTCTGGCTACTTGACTGGGGTCGCTTGTAAATTGGCTGAATAAGTTGGCGGTAAGCATAAAGAAAGGTGCGCCGGCGGGTGACCTACCTCTAATTTATATCCGGTAGTGATAAATTCCGGGCAATCCCAGAAACTGGCTGTCGGTTCTATAGTCATACAGTAAGTAAAAGCTGCGATGACAAAAGCGAACCAACCCACCAGGTTGTTGACTAATTTGTACTGTTTCATGAATATATTATTGTTTCGTTAACGTTCAATGGGCGCAAAGATACGAAAGAAAGTTGGAATAGGGGTACAATGGTCTGTTATTTAGTGTTATCCTTCGGGGATGCGGCAGAAAATGTTTCTTTCAGTCCTTAACGGAATTTCTATGTTTTATTGCTGGTTTGTATGCTGTGTTCTGAAATTTCAGTTTGTGCAGATGGAGGGAATCGTTGGATTCCTAACCTTTTTCTACTCTATGATTAAGCTTGATTAATGGCTAGGTTAAGGTCTTTTATACGGTAAACTAGTATAGACCGCTACAGTGGACTGTACAGTCTGCTATAGTGGTTCGTACGGTCTGTTGCAATGGATTGTACGGACCACTGCCGGCGACTGTAGAAGCCTGCCGTAAGAAAATGCTTAATGATAAGGTGGATAGGGCTTAACCTGCCGCATGAAAAGACTTAGGTCACGATAATCGGATTTATTCGTCGTGATGATGGCATTTCAAGATGCGGTGAGGGAAGTTTCCATGTCCTAACAGTTCGATGGGGCATCCGAAATGCTCTTCCAGCCATTCGGTGGGTACTTCCGTATCGGGATGATAATCCAGCGTTTCGTTGACGCACGCTATGGTTTTTACATTTTGCAGCACAGTGCCTATATCATGCTTACCAGGATGATGGCCCGTTCCTTGTTGATTTCTTCCAGCAGGGAGTAGAGTTTGGCTTCAAACCGTTTGTCAATGTAGGTATTGGGTTCGTCCAGAATGACAACCTCAGGATTTGAAACCAAGGCGCGTCCCAAGAGCGCGCGTTGCAGTTGTCCTCCGCTCAGTTCGCCGATGGCACGGCTTTCCAAACCTTCCAATCCCATGCGGGCAATAATCCGGTTCACTAGTTCGTGCTGTTCGGGAGTGTAGCGGTGGAACAGGGATTTCTGCTTGTTGAGCCCTGATAATACCACCTCGTACACCGAAATGGGGAATTTCTTGTCAATACTGTTGTATTGTGGTAAGTATCCCATGGCTATCTCGGGTATTTCTTTTCCATTTTTATAGAAACGGATTGTGCCTGAAATAGGCTTTAGTAATCCTAGTATGATTTTAATTAATGTGGTTTTTCCACCACCATTGGGACCTATTACACCTAGGAAGTCATGCTCATATACGGTGAGGTTGATATGGCTTAGCACTGTTTTCTCATCGTAAGAAGCGGAAATGTCTGTAAGTTGTATAATGGGATTCGTCATAAGGCTGTATTATTTGGCAAGTGCTTTTGCTACATTAATCATCTCTTCCTGCCATTCGTAACTTAGCGGATTGATGGGAACAACGGTAATCCCCAATTCATCTGCTATCAGTCTGGCATTGCGCGTATCGAATTCCTGCTGGACAAAAATAACCCGGGCATTGTCCCGGCGGCAGGTTTCTATCAATCTTTCAGATGGGCGGGCGAGGGTTCTTTTCCTCTTTCTTCAATGCTGATTTGCTTCAATCCATAGTCCCGGGCAAAATAACTGAGTGCCGGATGATAGATGAGGAAAGTGGTGTCGGCATTCTGTAGCCGGTTACGAACTTCCGTGTCTGTCTGTGCGATAATTTGTTGCAGACTGTCCAAACGATGTTTGTAATAGGGCTCGTTTGCACTGTCCAGTTCGCTCAGGGCGGCGTGAGATATTACGGGCGATTACTGAGGCATTGCGTGCGGAGTTCCATATATGAGGCTCTATCCCCCCTTCGTGATGATGGTCACCGTGGTTGTATCCTGCTTCCTGTATGACATCTATCCCTTTTGAAGTATCGAATATTTTCAGATGAGGGGCATTCGTGGTCAGTTTATCCATCCAGGCTTGTTCAAAACCGATATAGCCTATGCGCAGGTAGGCGATACTCTTATCCAGATTGACCAGCTGCTGGGGGGTAGGGTCGTAGGTTTCGGGGCTGCTTCCTTTCGGAACCATGCTGACTACCTTGAATTTATCGCCTGCAATGGTTTCTGTGAAATAGCGCAAGGGCTCCAGGGTGACAGTCAGGGTCGGTTTTCTGGAAGTGGGCTGTTTACTGTCACAGGCGGTAAACAGGCACACTATCAGTGCCATGCAGCATGAACAAAGGATACTTTTACCGGGATGCAATTGGGAAAATATGTGATGTCTGGTTCTCATGAATGTTATCTTTTCTGTTTAACAACAACAAATATACGCAAATTGCTCATTAATCAGGTACAAATACTTCCCAAATTGCTCAATTGATAAGCAATTTCAGTTTGGTTAAGGCTTTTCATACGGTTGCTCTGTGGCTGTATGAGAAGCCTTAGTTTCAGGTAAGAGATTCTATATGGCATTCTATGTAGTCTTTATAGTTCTCTATAAATATGCGCTTTATATTTTGTGGGAAGTGTCTTATCGTTTGTCAATCTTTTTAAGAGGCATATAAGGCTCTCGTATTCATGAAGACTAAGAATTGTAAAAAAATCCTTTCAATCTTTGTTTCATGTATTTATCTTACTATATGTTAAGGGAGGAAGTAGGGATTAGTTGTGGATGGTTGAAAATCAATAAGTTATTATATGTCTGGAAGATGAAAAAATATAAATCTCTTAGTAAGAGATCGACATTTCACGTGCAAAAATAAGGAAAGTTTTGATAACTAGTACACTTTTCGCGGAAAAAATATGGAATATTGTGAAAAAAAGTATTTCTTCTAGTTCTGCCAGCTCTGGTTTAACCTTGTATGTGTATAGTTAATGTTTTGATTTAAAGCTTGTTATCGTCTGTTTGTCGATCTCTTACTAAGAGATCTGCATAAAAAGCCAATAAGAACGAATAACGAGTTTAGATGGAATACCTGTTTCTGAGACGTAAAAAGACGAGCGGCACTTCTGTAAGGCAGAAGGCATTGCTCTATCGTGCCGCCGGTCGCGAGTGGACGGCGCGGTTCTCGTCACTGTCGGATGTTCGTCCGGCAGACAGCCTTATATATAAAGGTATATTGTATCAGTTGGAGATACGTCGGGCATTCCTTGATTCCTCTCTTTCGTTAAAGAAACTGAGTGTGATGCTCGAAACAAACCAGACTTACCTGAGCAATGCGGTGAACCGCTACTTCGGTTGTCACCTGAAGGAGTTGCTTAACCGCTACCGGGTGGAATACGCTAAGGAGTTGCTTCGCAACGGCGGTTGTCCGCTGGGTGAGGTTCCGTCACGGAGTGGCTTCGGCTCGAAGAGTCCTTTCTATCTGGCTTTCGTCCGTCAGACGGGTATGACACCGAAACGGTATGCGGCGCGCGAGAGGAATCTGGTAAACTTGGAAATAAAGAATGAAGTCCTTTTATAACAGTATATGTATAACCAATTTTTAGTTTTTTAAATTTATAAATTTAAATCTTTATTTATGAACAAAAAGTTTTTAAGTGCAGTTCTGTTCGGAGCCTTAATGGTTTCGTCAACAGGAACATTTGTGTCTTGTAAAGACTATGATGAGGACATTGACCGCATCGACAAGGAACTGGTCGATATCAAGTCGGCTCTTTCAGCTTTACAGGCAAAAGTTGATGCTGGTAAGTATGTTACCAACGTAGTGAAGAACGGTGACGGTATCACTGTAACCTGGAGTGACAACTCTACGAGTACCATTGAAACTATTAAAGGTGACAAGGGTGAAGACGGTAAGAATGGTACAGTTGTGACCATTATCGACGGTTACTGGGCATTTGACGGTGTGAAATCTGAATATCCTGCCAAAGGTGATAAGGGTGACAAAGGTGACCAAGCGAACCGGGTGATGCTGCCGCTGCCGGACACGATGCCAAAGTGAACGAGGAAACTGGTTATTGGCAGGTATGGGATGCTGAAAAAGGTGCATACGTGGATACCGAATATATTGCCGGTGGTCTGAGAGTGGTTGAAGTTGCCGGTGGTTACAACTTTACTGTAACAGAAGCAAACGGTGAGCCGAAAACTATCTTTATTCCGGGTGGAGCTGCATTGTTAAGCATTATTCCTGAACTGAACGGACAAAACTATGCTCAAGATTTCGATATCTATTATGGTATATTGAATAATGACGTGGATTGGGCAGGACATAAAGCTGTAAACGGCAAAATGTTGAAAGGTATGTATCCTACTGCCGACCGCGACATCAAGATGCAAGTGAATCCCGCAGGTGCTGATGCTGACGCTTATGACTGGGCGTTTGTATCTACAGACAACACCACTCCTTGGGGATTGAATTTTGGTGCTCCCCAAGCATGGACCGGCAAAGCTACTACAGCTACCCGTGCTACATCGGCCAACGGTATGTGGTTACTGCCTCGTGACGTACAGAAATGGGATTTGGATGCAGCCGGAAGCCAGGGACGTCCTGACTATGCAGGCCAGTTCAAGGCTAATGATGGTGACAAGTACCTGTTTGCACTGAAAGCTACATCAAAAAATAATGGAGAAGTAGTAAAATCCCCGTTTGTATATACATTCAAAGCCAGCAATGTAAACGCAACTGAAAACATTTACATTAATGGCTTGACATTTGCTCCTTCAGGAAGCTCATTCTTGTATGGAAAGGAATATACTCCTCCTTCGATATACTAGGATTTAGTTCTGACGGCTATGATCAATGGGCAGAAGACTCTGTATTGGTATACGACTACTATCTGGAAATAGACAAGAGTAAGATTACAGATGAATCCATCAGAAAATATGGTGTGGAGATTACTGAAGACGGTTATCGTTTCATCGCTAAGAAAGAAGCTGTAGTGAACAATACTATTCCGTTCATTTACAACTACATCTTGATAAACGGTCAGAAAGGTAAGACTTACTTCTCTGTCAACTTTAATGATGAGGCTGTGACTGTTCCTGACAAGTTCCTGGAAGATATCGTTGCGCCATTCAATGCTACGGTTATTGCCGATCAAACCAGATGGTATGGATGGAGTAAGGCACTTGACTTGACAGAATTCTTCAATACTTTGGGAGATGCAGGCAAGATGAAATGGATTGATGCGATTGCACGCAGCATGGGTAATTCAACCGATCCACAAGAAATCAACAGAAGTGTATTCGATAAGAAATATGGTAGCAATGACCTTGACTTCAATGTAGAACTGACCGGTGGTGATCCTATCAACAACCAAGGTACTTGGGACCGTGTTGCATACAATGGTGCATTGCTGGACAAATACATTGAATTTGATTATGTAGACGCAACCGGCAAGTCTTGTCTGACCGGAAACATCCGTGATTTGGATAAGATTACCGCATTGAAGGTAACATTCAAGGTTGACAGTGAATTAGAAGGACATGTAACTGCTCCTTATTACACAACAGACGATCGTCAGTATAGTGGTGACAACACGAAGATTGCATTGCCTTTGGACAACGCGTTCCGTGTAGAAATCGCAACTCGTTATGATCAATACGAAGTGGCAAGAATGAACTTCTCATTCGAATTGCAGATGCCTACTAACTGCCCGATCAAACGTGAATCTGTAGCTAACCGTACGTCTGCTTGGTCTAAAGACAAAGACGGAAATGATGTATTGAAAGTATATGGTGAAAAACTGTTGGACCGCTATGATGCTGTTGCTGCTGATATGCGTGATGCATTCAAGGGAGTTTATAATTACCAGAATGGTGCTTACAATGCACAAGCAAATGTTGAAGCTAACTGGTATGAAGTATTGGTTCCGACTAACTCGTTCCAAATTATTGGTAAGACTAATGAAAGCTATGTAACTCTTGCCGATATCTCAAATAGCTCATTATATACTGAATGGAATACAATCGGCTTCTATGGCACAGCCGGTAACATGGATGCATATACTTTGACCGATGTTAAATATCATCACTTCAATGTTTATACAGAAGCTAAGGATGATATTATATTACAGTTCGCCAGCCGTATTGCTGACTCTAAGGTTGCAAAAGTAGCATCTAAGGGTACAAAAGAGAATCCGTTCATTGCAAAAGCTGTTTATTCAACAGATGGTTTGCAGACCATTTTGAAGTATGCATTCGAAGTAAGCAATACTGATTTCACTTTGGCTGATGCATTCGACAAACCGTACTATCTGTTTGACCGTGCTGCCGCACAAGGTGTAACTGCTGCATTACGTGCCGAATTGAACTCTTCATTGGTAAATAACAGACAAAGCATTGTTGTAGATAAGGCTGATCCTTCATTCTATGGCTTGTATCCTTCTGCAAGATGGATCAACAGGCTACAAATGTGGTAACTTATATCTTAGACGGTGCTGCTCAAACTGCCAATACCAACAAGATGAAGTTTGATATTGCCAAGGAAGTAGGTAATGGTAAGGTTATCGAAATCACATATCATATCACAGATGTATTTGGCATGACTAAAGACTTGACATTCTATGTACAGACTTTGAACTAATTGTTTCTAACAGTAGAGTCTTAAAAAATGAGAGTGACTTTCGGGGCACTCTCACTAACAATTCCAAGATAAGACTTTCTCCGACGGGAGAATCTTATATAATAAAAACTTTAAATTTATAAAACAAGAATCTCTGGCTTGTGATAAGCCGGAGATTTTTTATGTATATAACGGCAATCATCTCAGCGTGGAAAAAGAATATGAAGAATCTATGACGGATTCAGCGATGAATGTTTCATGGTAATTTGCTGATAAATATGCAGTTATGCATATATGACGGATTTGAAGGATTTTACAACGGTTTTACTGTTTTAGGTGAAACTTGACCATTTATCAGTTTCGGTCCTAGAAGTTTAATCAGACTTGGTTGCCCGCAGTATCTCGCGTTTTCCCCCCGGAGGGCCGGGAAGGCGTTCTACTGTGAATCCGGCTGTTTGCAGCATCCTTCTTACCACCCTTTGGCACAGTAAGTTGTCAGGATACCTCCGTCATTCAATACCTTGTATAAAGTATCGAAGAGAGATTGTTCCCACATTTCGGGTTGTTTGTCGGGAGCGAAGGCATCAAAGTAGACGATATCGTATAAGGGAACGGCAGGGCGGCTGCCTTCCACCGGGTTGAAAAGCCGGGTAAAATCGTCTTCAATTTTATGTAATGTGAACCAAGGGGATACCTCTGTTTCCGTGTCCCAGGGTGCCTGGTGGATGGCGTAATAATCCTCCTCATGCTGTTTGCCGATCAGGCGGGGGTAGTCCAGTTGTTTCAAGGTTTCTTCGGCTAACGGATAGCGTTCGATACCGGTATAATGTACTTTCCGTCGGGTTTCTTCTGCTGAAAGCAGTGTCAGAAAGGCATTCAGCTGTTCCTAGTCCTATCTCCAGAATGTGGGGCTCGGAAACGGGAGAATGTTTTAATCCCATTTCGATAAAGATATGTTGTGACTCCGTCAGTGCCCCTTTCACCGAATGATAATGTTCGTCCAGTTCGGGTACATAGAGGGTATAACTTCCATCTGCTGTTTGTTCCAGTTTCATAATTTAATGCATTAAAGCGGAGGCTTCCAATACCCCCCATACCAATAAGGCGTAGCGGAGTATCTTTCCGATGGTCATAGCGAGAATGACAATCCATATATTGGCACGCATCATGCCTAATACAATGGATATGGCACTTCCCAAAATAGGGATAAAGGCGAAGAAAGCATCCAGGCACCCCGTCCGTGTACAAACCGCTCCGCACGGTCCATCTTCTCTTTTTTACATGAAAATATTTCTCGATCCATTCCATATTGCCCAGATGTCCCATCCAGTAGCAGGTCATGCCGCCGGCAACATTGCCGGCGGTGGCGGCAGCTATACTGATCACCGGGTCTAAGCCCAACGGACCGACACAGGCTGCCAGTACGGCCTCCGAGCTGAACGGGAGAACACTTCCGGCTATAAAAGAGCCTAGGAAAAGGCCCCAATATCCCCAGTCGATCAGGAATTGAAGAATTGCATCCATAAATTGTATATAGTTAGAACTATTAATAGAACAAATGTAATGATGAAAAAGATGCCGGTAAAGCGGTTGTGGGTTAAAGTAAATAAATGTCCTGTTAAAATGGACCCTACAATGATTTGCATCTGTAACAGGATGTCGAAATGCTGTGGCTGTAAGATACCCAGTAAATAAATCCAGGCTTCAACGGTGATCAGGAAAGAAAGGAATATACGCGTGCGCACCTTATCTAAATAAGAAACATGGAAATAATGCACGCTGCTGACCAGTGATATCAAGGTGATGATTCCACAGGATATGATCCTGTCCATTCCTAATGTCCCATAACTGATGGGTTGAAAATGAATAAGCTCCTGTAAAGGGTGATAGAAGAGATTCATTTTGTCGTAATAGAACGCGTAACCGAAAAAGAGCCAGTAGGCATACAGAGTCCTGTAAGCCCGGCAAAGAAACTTTTGAGTGACAGGGATCTGAAACTAATCATTCCCAAATAGAACAGAGGTACAAAATAAAGTAACTGTGGAAACAACAGGCTTCCCAGTCCGATGAAAAAGAAAGCGTGGAATATACTTCCCGCCGGATAGGGAGATTCGTAGCTACTGAATAATTGGGAAGTAGCGATCAGAAAGGCGAGCGGCACAAAAACGGCATACTGGAAGGAATGCAGAAACAGACAGGTTGTGGACAGGAATATATAAAAGCTGACATGCAAGGTACTGCGTGTCCGTATCAGCGTGAAGGCGGTGTTTATCTCGATCAGCAGATAAGCAGTCAAAGCACAGACTAGCAAATTGATTACATCCTGCCATTCATTGCCGGTGATGATCCGGAGAAGCAGGCATATAAGGATGGCAACAGGGAAGGTGAATCTTCCCTTTGCCATATCTGTCTGGAATTTGTCATAGCCTGCCATGGGTTAATAGTCCGCTGATTACAGGTCGAATCCAATATCAGAACGGAAATATTTCTTGTCGAAATTGATTTTCTTCGCATTGGTGAATGATTGTGCCAAGGCTTCTTCTTTATTGGCGCCGTAGGAGCTGACTGCAATGACACGCCCGCCGCTAGTGACTACCTGGCCGTCTTTCAGTGCCGTTCCTGCATGGAATACAATGCTGTTTTCAATCTCTTCTATTCCGCTGATGGCAAATCCTTGTCATAATGCTCCGGATATCCGCCGGATACCAGCATGACGCATACTGCCGAACGGGGGTCTATCTCCAAGACTTTTTCATTCAGATTGCCTGTTGCCACTCCTTCAAGCAGTTCCACCAAGTCACTCTTGATGCGCAGCATGACACTTTCCGTTTCCGGGTCGCCCATGCGTACATTGTATTCAATGACCATCGGTTCGCCCTTTACATTAATTAGGCCGAAGAAAATAAAGCTTTATAGTCGATGCTTCTGCTGCCAGTCCTTCTACTGTGGGGCGGATGATACGGTCTTCCACTTTTTTCATCCATGCTTTGTCGGCAAACGGAACAGGAGATACACTACCCATACCACCGGTGTTCAGCCCTTTGTCGCCTTCGCCGATGCGTTTGTAGTCTTTTGCTTCGGGCAGAATCTTGTAGTTTTTTCCATCGGTCAGAACGAATACGGAACATTCTATACCGCTCAGGAATTCTTCAATCACTACGGTGGCGGAAGCGTTACCGAACATTCCGCTCAGCATTTTTTTCAATTCTTCCTTGGCTTCTTCCAAGGTGGGAAGAATCAGTACGCCTTTTCCGGCGCAAAGACCGTCGGCTTTCAGTACGTATGGAGCTTCCAATGTTTCCAGAAAGGCTAATCCTTCTTCCAGATTTGCGGCAGTGATACTTTTGTAACCGGCTGTCGGGATGTTATGGCGTTGCATGAAGCCTTTGGCGAACTCCTTGCTGCCTTCCAGTACCGCACCTGCTTTTGAAGGCCCGATAACAGGAATGTTTTTCAGCGCTTCATCTTTTTTGAAATAATCATAGATTCCTTTGACTAACGGGTCTTCGGGACCTACCACTACCATATCTATATTATTCTTTACTACAAACTCCCTGATTGCTGTAAAGTCATCTGCTTTAATCGCTACATTCTCGCCTACATTACTTGTGCCGGCATTTCCCGGAGCGATATATAGTTTCTCAATTTTGGGACTTTGAGCAATCTTCCATGCCAGGGCGTGTTCACGTCCGCCTGAGCCTAATAGCAACAGTTTCATAATCTTATCTTTTGTTTATTTTAAATGGTCTTCAAAATAGCGTGTAATGCGTTCATACAAGTGGACACGATCGCGTCCGAACATATTATGGCCGTCGCCGGATACATAAAGAAATCGGGTTGGGTCCCGGCATCAATGCAGGCACGGAGGAAACTGATGCTGTGCTGAGGGACACAAGTGGGGTCTTGGCGCCAATGATCACTTCCAGGCATCCTTCAGATTTCCGGCTCTCAGCTTCAGGTTGGCGTTCTTGTAGCTTCGGGGTTGGTTTGTGGAGTATCCATGTAGCGTTCGCCGTACATTACTTCGTAGTAAGCCCAGTCGATGACAGGCCGCCGGCTACTCCTACTTTGAATAACTCGGGGTAAGTCAGCATCAAGTTGGTGGTCATGAAACCACCGAAACTCCAACCGTGTACGCCAATGCGGTTATTGTCCACATAACCCAACGATTTTAAGAAATCCACTCCTTTCACTTGGTCTTTCATCTCTTCGGTTCCTAATTGGCGGAACGTACAGTTCTCAAATTCCAGTCCCCGGTTGTCACTGCCCCGGTTGTCAACGGTCAGCATGACGTAACCCAGTTGTGCCATGTAAATATCCCATCCGCGGGCGTCATAGTTGCGGTTGTTGTGGATTAGCTGGGCATGTGGACCGCCATACACGTAGACTACGGCCGGGTATTTTTTGTTTGGGTCAAAATTTACCGGTTTTATCAGGCGGTAGTATAAGTCGGTCTTGCCGTCGGCAGCCTTGAGGTACCGACGGTGATTTCGGGCATATTGTATGCTTCCATCGGATTGGTAGCTGTCAACAGGCTGACAGTCTTTTCCTTTCCGGAAGTGGGAACGATCTCGATATTCCGGGGAATGGTGAAAGAAGTATAATTGTCTATTACATAGTTGCCGCTACCGGATAGTTGTACATGATGCATACCATCTTTATTGCCGATGAGGCGGCGTTTGCCTGTCTTTACATTCACAGCGTATGCGTTGCTCTGCAAAGGGGAAACCTCTGTGCTCATGATGATGACTTCCTTGGTCTTTTCATTGAATCCGAGGATGTTTTGTACTACCCAGTTGCCTTGGGTAAGCTGTCTGGTTTTGTAGCTTTCCCGGTAAGAACCTCCGGCCGCGGCTCCATGTGATTCCGGATATATGGAAGTCTTGGTGTCCATCAGGTAAAGATGGTTGTAGCCGTCGCGCTGGCTCTGATAGATAAACTTCGTGTGGTCCCAAGGCAGAAAGACAATGGGATGTTGAGGTTCTACATATTTAGTATGCTCCTCTTCGTAAAGGGGGTTATTTTTCAGTGGCTCTCCTGTTTCCGCATCATAGCAGCATAGCAGGGCATGGTTCTGGTCACGGTTCAGTTCAATGACATAAACGCTTTTTTCGTCAGGACTCCAGCTGATATTGGTGAAATAACGGTCGGTGGGGTCTCCGGCTTTCAGATAAACTGTTTTTTGAGTAGCCGGATTGTAGATGCCGACAGTCACTTTGTGGCTGGTCATTCCTGCCATCGGGTACTTGTCCGGCTCCAGTGTCGCTATGCGGGTGGAGGTATTTACTTGTGGATAATCGGTTACCATGCTCTCGTCCATACGGTAGAAAGCAAGCAGATTTCCTTTCGGACTCCAGAAAGTACCTTTTGAGATACCAAATTCCTGACGGTGTACGCTTTGTCCGCATACGATGCCTTTCGGTTCATCGGTGACTTGTTGTGTTTTCCCGTCGCAGTCGTTACAAACAGATTGTTGTCAAGGGTATAAGCCAATGAACGGCTTTCCTTGTTCCAGTCCTGGTTGGCGGCTTTAGGAGAGAGAGGCTGACTCCATATTATTTCCTTTTTAGTTAAATCGATCAGCACTTTATTGGATGTGGTATTTACCAACATCATCTTTTCAGCGTATGGGAAAGATACATTTCTGAAGTGGTTGATTTTCCCTAATTTCTTGTTTGCCAACAGTTCATTCACTTCCTGCAAAGTGATAAGTACGTTTTCCTTTCCATTTGCCGGATGGATGGTTTTTACCTCTTCTATGTCGGCGTTGATGCATACATCCCCCCACCATTGCAAACCATACAGATTCTGTGGAAGCAGGTTATAGTAATTGTTTCCTCCCGGCATCAAGTCTTCCAGTGTGAAACTTTTCTTGTCTTGTGCCCATGTTACAGATGAAGCCATGATTAATAAGGCGATCAGATTGATTAATTTTCTCATAACTGTTTATTCTTCTGTCTTTTCCTTATTGTCGTCAAATTTACGGGGGCTGCTTTTGAAATTGTCGCGGCCTTCACGTTTGTCACCAAAGTTGCGGTGTTCTCCTCTTTTGAAATCGCCACGTCTCTCACGTTTGTCATCAAAAGAGCGTCTTTCTCTGCGCTCTCCTCCTTTGTACTCTCCGTGTCCTTCACGTCTGTTGTCAAAACTACGATGTTCTCTGCGTTCTCCATATTCTACTTTTTCCGTGTTACGGCGCGGACGGATTTCTTCTCGGCGGGGCTTGAACTCCCGATCGGCATTTTCACTACGGAATTCTTTGAATTTGCCGTCGAATAATTGGTATTTGCGGAATTCGCATTCCAACGAACCGTTGAACAGGGGAATTTTTATAGAAGGCTTTAAACCAATCTGGTCAAAACATTCTTCACGGTAACTTAGTACCCATGCATCATTGCCGGTGAAAGAGTGTTTCAGACGTTCGCCTATCATTTGATACAGGCCCAGCAAGTCATTGGTTGAGATACGTTCTCCATAAGGAGGGTTGGTGATGATGATGCTTTTTTCTTTGGGTTGCTCAAATTGCTGGAACGGTTGGATTTTTAAGATAATTTCCTTGCTCAGTCCGGCTGCTTTCACATTGTGAGTGGCGATTTCATTTGCTTTCGGATTGTTGTCATATCCAAAAATTTTATGTGTGAACTCACGTTCCTGTGAGTCGTCATTGTAGATGCGGTCAAATAGTTCCTGATCAAAATCGTTCCACTTTTCAAAAGCGAACTCCTTGCGGAATACGCCGGGAGCGATGTTACGTGCTATCAGGGCGGCTTCGATAGGGATTGTTCCTGAACCGCACATCGGGTCTATCAAATCACATTCGCCTTTCCATCCGGTCATCAGGATCATACCGGCTGCCAGTACCTCATTCAAAGGAGCTTCTACGGCTTCCTGGCGATAACCCCGGCGGTGGAGTGACTCACCCGAGCTATCTAGTGACAGAGTACATTTATCTTCGGCTATATGGATGTTCAGTGCCACATCGGATGTTGATGCGTACCGAGGGGCGCTCTCCTGTCTTTTCACGGAAATAGTCCACAATGGCATCTTTTACTTTATAGGCCACGAACTTGGAGTGACGGAATTCGTTCGAGAAAACCACAGCGTCTACGGCAAAACTTTTATCTTTATCCAAGAAGTTTTCCCATGCAATGGTTTTGATAGCTTCGTAAACTTCGTCGCATTCTTCGCCTCAAAATGTTTAATGGGTTTCAGGATGCGGATGGCAGTACGCAGGCAGAAGTTTGCCTTATACATCATTTCTTTATCGCCCATAAAGGCTACCATGCGTCTTCCTATTTCTATATTGCTGGCTCCCAGCTCGGTGAGTTCTTTTGCCAGTACTTCTTCCAGTCCCTGGAAAGTCTTGGCGATTAGCTCGAATTCTTCCTTCATCTTAAATGATAATTACGTAATTTCAATTGATGGGACAAATTTAATGATTTTCTGTTTGCTAATCAATTATTTAGAGAATTAATCTGTCTGATGAAGCAAAAAAGAGGATGAAATCGGGACATCCGCTCTCTTTGCCGGGGTTCTTTATTTATCTTCAATTATAAAAAGTCTTTGAAAACGGGATTTGGTGTATCTTTGGAATAAATTGAAAAAATGTATCCAGCAATATAATTGTTATCCTATAGAAATAAATTCTACACAGGAATTTGCCATTTTTGCTGAATCAAGAAACTTAAATAGAAATCAGAATGAAAATGGAATTGACGAATGAGAAACGTAAAGGATATGTGGTTTGTGCTTTAATGATACTGGTCTCTTGTTTGTATTTGGTTTATCTGGGATACAGTCTATACCGTATGGGGCATGCTTAAGATAAAAATGAAACCATATCTGTATCGCACAGGTATGGTTTCTGTAAGAGAATTCTATGATTAATAGGTTGAGTGACTTTTATGCGAGTTCTTCTGCCAGATAGACTTCGTTTACTTCGCTGAAAAACTCATCGGCGATATCTGACAAGGTTTCCAATGCTTCTTCGGCAGTTTCACCGTAAGTGCAGCATTGGTGGTAGTCTGTTAAAAAGGCGTAATATTCCCCGTCGGGTGTACATTCTATCTGATATTCATTGCTTTTAAGTTTCATATATACCTCCTTTTTTATTGTACTGCAAATATCGTATTTACCTGTTACAGGAAGGTGTATAGGACGTTACTGTTTTATTAAAAAGTTTGCTGTCATACTACTTTTTGACCATTTTGCAATGTCAGCATCTCTTTAGGTATGCAGGCTTTGATTTTTTCTATCAGCATATTGAGCAGGGTATGACGAATGAAGTCTGTACGTGTCACTATGTAGATTCTCCGTGTGGGACTGGCATGGCAAACGGACGCACCAGTCGTTTTTGTTCGTCATTGAGTTGCAATACGGCTAGTTCGGGGATAAATGTGATACCTTTTCCGCTCTCTACCATGCGCATGAAAGTTTCCATGCTTCCCAGCCGGTATGCAATTTGACAAGACTGGGCGGATTCCAATTGGCAGAAACGCATCAGTTGGTCGCGGAAACAATGTCCTTCGTCCAACAGCCACAACTGTTCACCGCTGACTTCGCTGGAACGGATCATTTCTTTTTTAAAGAGAGCGTTATGTCTTGAAACATATCCTAAAAAAGATTCATAATAAAGAGGTATGGAGTGGAAATGGGCCCCTTCTGCTGCTCCGGCAATAAGGACAGCTTCCAGTTCACCCGCTTTCAGTGCCTCCAGGCATTCTTGTGTTTTCATCTCTGTAACTCTGATGTCCAAGGAAGGGTATTCTTCCATTAGTTCGGGAAAGAAACGGGGTAGCAGGTAGGGTGCGATTGTAGGCAGGACTCCTATACGGAATATACCTCCTAACGAACATGCTTCTTCCTTTACTATATCTTTAATCAGATTGGCCTGGCGCAAGGTTATTCTGGCTTGTTCTATCACTTTCCGTCCTGTCAGTGTAGGTTGGACGGGTTGGGTGGTACGGTCGAATAATTTGGTGTTTAACTCATCTTCCAGCTTTTGTATCATGGCACTCAAGGTGGGTTGTGTTACATTACAGTATTCGGCAGCTTTGGCAAAGTGCCTTAACTCATCCACGGCAAGGATATATTCCAGTTGTTGCAGGTTCATAATTTTCAGCTTAATAGATTTTATCTATACAAAGATAGAAATTATCAGTTTGACACGCATTACTTTCCCCCTTATCTTTGCATCAGAGAAAAAAATAAAAGTAATCAATTTAAAAATAAAAACATTATGAGAACATTAGATTATATCAAGTTAGATTCAGCGGCAGCTGCAAAGGTAGTAGAATCATTGCAACAATTATTGGCAGACTACCAAGTATTTTATGCTAATCTTCGTGGGTTCCACTGGAATATTAAAGGGCATGGTTTCTTTGTACTGCACAGCAAATTTGAGGATTTGTATAACAATGCAGCCGAGAAAGTGGATGAACTGGCAGAACGTATCCTGATGCTGGGAGGCGTCCCGAAGAACAAGTATAGCGATTATTTGAAAGTATCGAATATAAAAGAGGTAGAGGGTGTTACAAACGGTGACGAAGCATTGAACAACATTTTGGAAACTTACAGTCATTTCATCGTGGAGGAGCGTAAACTTTTGGCTGTCGCTTCACAGGCCGGTGATGAGGCTACTGTAGCGGTGATGAGTGACTATTTGAAGGAACAGGAAAAAATGGTGTGGATGTTGTGCGCATATGCTTCAAAGTAACCGTTGGTTTGCTTTAGTTTAGGAGAAAGGAGTATCAGAGTGTCGGTGCTCCTTTTTCTGTTTTTATTTGTCAATTTATGTTTTTCTTCAAATTATGGATTCCCCTCTTGTTTTTAAGTATGTGTGATACTCTTCTGCAAAGAAGTGAGGAATCGGGCGATAAGCATATGCAAATTATTTCTTATTGTATTAAGCTGGATTATTTTTATTATAAGAATGATGAAGAGAATATATTGAAACAGACGGATGAGGTGAAGAAAGTATGTTTGAGGCTGGATAATTTAAAATATTACTATTTTGCATGAGGCGGCAGACTTATTACTTATTATTGATACAGGGAAAGGAATTCTTAAAGACAAGCATGATTTTGTATTTGAACGTTTTACCCAATTAGATGATTTTATGCGAGGACAGGATTAGGCTTCCTATCTGCCGGTTGCTGGCTGAGAAATTTGGAGGTTCTCTTGTGATTGATGCCGATTATACACAGAGATGCTGCTTTGTGCTGAGACTTCCGTGGGTGCATAAAGAAGTTTCTGATCATAGATTACATGGATTTACACATATTTAAAACTTGATAAATTATGAATGTAATCCAAACTAATCTATGATGACAAAAGGTCTTTATTCGTCTTTGTTTTTTCGTTGCACGATACGTGATCCGGCAGGTACATTTTCTGTTACCCAAATATTACCTCCTACGGTAGCCCCCTTGCCAATAGTAACACGCCCTAAGATTGTTGCATTGGAATATACAATGACATCGTCTTCCAAAATAGGATGACGTGGAATGCCTTTAATGGGATTTCCATTATTGTCTAGCGGAAAGCTTTTAGCTCCTAATGTTACCCCTTGATAGAGCTTCACATTATTTCCGATGATGCTGGTTGCTCCGATTACTACACCTGTACCGTGGTCAATAGTGAAATGATGTCCTATTTGTGCCCCCGGATGAATATCGATACCGGTTTCCGAATGTGCCATTTCTGTAATGAAGCGTGGGATTAAAGGTACACCCAGTATTAACAGCTCATGTGCGATGCGGTAATTGCTGATAGCTCGGATAGCTGGATAGCAACTGATGATTTCACCAAAGCATGTGGCGGCGGGATCACCATAATATGCGGCTTCTACATCGGTAGCCAGAATGCGGCGGAGTTCGGGCAATTTATTGATGAAACGAGCTGCCAGCAAAGAGGCTGTTTCTCTGCACGGTTCATTGTCATCGGTTGCATTTTTACTGTTTTCTTGTCCGAAGCAAAGTCCTGCCAGAATTTGTTCAGTCAGCAGGCCGAACAGGGTTTCTACATTTACACCGATATGGTAGTTGATGGTATGGCTGTTAACGGTGGAATTACCAAAGTAACCAGGGAAGATAATGGCGCGTGCCAATTCTACTATCTTGTATAGGGATTTGGCAGATGGTAAAGGATCTCCATCTTTGTGTTGATGGAATAATCCTTTATAGGACTGGCTTTCAGATAATTCATCTACTGCCTGCGTTAATATGTTCGTGTAATTGAATGTAGTCATGAATTGAATGTTTTAGAAGGACAAAAGTAAGTAAATTCTATATTATTGCCAAATAAATAGAATGAATATTGACTTTAATCCTTTATTTTTGCAGAAAAAAAGGGAATATTTATGGTAAATAAGAAAAATCCATTTGCTTTTAAGGCGAAACAGGAAACTAAAAAAGAAGTCCGGTGGCAAACGGATCGGTAAATCCAAGCCGGATAAAGCGAATAATCAGTTGAATAGAAAAGTGAAGTAAATGAAACTATTGTCTTGTTGTAGGGAAAGATCCAGTCTGCCCCTACAACAGGATGTTAATCTTTATTTCTCGATCAAAGCGAAATCAAGTTGCTTTTTCTCCAGATTGGCGCGGGCCACTTTAATGGTAACCGGATCTCCCAAACTGAATTTTTTGTGATGCCGGCGCCCCGTCAGACAATAGTTCTTTTCATCGAAATCATAATAATCATCACCAAGGTCACGCATGGGAACCATACCTTCGCACTTGTTTTCGTTCAATTCCACATAAAGTCCCCATTCGGTAACTCCGGAAATGACTCCATCGAACTCCATGCCCAAACGTTCACCCATAAACTCTACTTGTTTGTATTTTACAGAAGCACGTTCTGCATTGGCGGCGATTTGTTCCATTTCAGAACTATGGTCGCACAACTCTTCGTATTTCGTTTCCTGTACCGTACGTCCTCCTGCCAGATAGCGGGTGAGCAGACGATGAACCATCATATCCGGAAAACGGCGGATAGGTGAGGTAAAGTGAGTATAATAGTCAAATGCCAGACCATAGTGGCCAATATTATGAGTGGAATAACGGGCCTTTTGCATGGCACGCAAGGATACGGTTTCCACCAGATTTTGTTCTTTCTTATTCTTTATGTCGTCCAGTAAACGATTGATGGATTTGGATATCTCTGTTTTGCTACCCGATGTACGTATCTTATATCCGAAGCGATTGATAAACCAATTCAAGTTCTCCAGTTTATCGGGGTCCGGAAGGTCGTGGATACGATAAGGGAATACTTTGGCTTTCTTGTTTTTAGGTACTTTACCGATTCTTTCGGCAACCGTGCGGTTGGCCAACAACATAAATTCTTCTATCAACTTATTGGCTTCTTTGGATTCTTTGAAGTAGACACTGAGTGGTTTGCCGGTTTCGTCTATCTCAAATTTCACTTCTATGCGGTCAAAGTCAATAGCACCGGCAGCAATCTTTGTTTACGCAGGATTTGTGCCAGTTTGTTCAGCTCCAGAATTTCTTCTTCTTTGTAGTCGCCTTCACCCGTTTCAATCACTTTTTGCGCCTCCTCATAGGTGAAACGGCGGTCGCTCTTTATAATGGTGTGCACGATGCGCGAGTCTTTCACCTCTCCCTTTTCATTCATATTGAAAAATGACGGAGAATGCCAGTTTCTCTTCGTCGGGGCGGAGGGAACAGATGAAGTTACACAGCCGTTCGGGCAACATGGGGATGGTACGGTCTACCAGATAAACGGAAGTAGCGCGCTTTTCAGCTTCTTTGTCGATAACGCTTCCTTCTTTTACGTAATGAGTAACATCGGCAATGTGCACGCCTACTTCCCATAGTCCCGGTTTGATGAGACGGATGGAGAGCGCGTCATCAAAGTCCTTTGCATCTTTGGGGTCAATGGTGAAAGTTGTTACATTGCGGAAATCTTCACGTTCTGCATAGTCCGCTTCGGAAATCTCTGCCGGAATCTTTTCGGCAGCGGTTTCTACATTCTTAGGATATACGTAAGGTAAACCGAATTCGCCAAAATGGCATGCATCTCAGTTGTGTTTTCTCCTGCTTTTCCCAAGATATCAATGACTTGTCCTATCGGATTTTTTGCCTCTTCGGGCCATTCTACAATTTTCACAACCGCTTTGTCCCCATTCTTTCCACCTTTCAGCTTATCTTTCGGGATAAAAATATCATTTGCCAGGGTGCGGTTCTCGGTCAGCAGGAAGGCGTAGAATTTCTCTACTTTCAGTGTACCGACAAAAGTATCATTGGCACGTTCCAGAATTTCTATCACTTCACCTTCCGGATTCCGATTCTTACGTTTGGCAAAGAGGGCTATTTTTACTTTGTCATTATTCATGGCATGTGCGAATTACGTTCGGCTATGAAAATAGTTTCTCCACCATCATCGGGGATGAAGGAGTTCTTGCCGTTGTCTTTTACGCTGAAAGACGCCAGTCATAATCAGGCCGTGGTCGTTCAGTTTGTAGTGTCCTTTTTTCTACTTCTTGCAGAAAAATCATCCTCAATCATTTCAGTAATGATGTCAGCACAAAGCATTTTAAGCGGATGTGTAGTGAGGTTCAGACTGTTGATAATTGTTTCAGACTGAATGTTTCGTTTGGTTTGGTGTGGAATAAGCTTATCAGTCGTTCAGACATTTTCGCTTTTTTTCATACGTTTCCCTGCTTTTTTTTTCTTTCTTTTTAGCCATAAGGGGATATATTAATGTATTATGTGCTACAAAGTAAACAAAATAATTGGAATAGCGGTTCAATAGATACATTAAATTTGGTTGAATCTAAATGAAACGTGCTATCTTTGTCCGTTCTAAAACAACTGTTATGACTGAACTTGATAAGAAAATCAGGGAAAAAGAAATTTATAAAGTTACACTAGTGGGGAGTTTTGTTAATTTCTTGCTGGTTATTTTTAAATTTCTTGCTGGAATCGCGGGGCATAGTGCCGCTATGTTGGCAGATGCAGTTCATTCTCTATCTGACTTCGTTACGGACGTAGTAGTGATTCTTTTTGTACGTATATCCAATAAACCAGTGGACAAGAGCCATGATTATGGTCATGGGAAATATGAAACATTGGCTACTGCTTTCATTGGTATGGCATTATTGGGGATAGGATTTGGAATATTGTGGAATGGAGCAACAGAAATATTGGTTTTTCTACGAGGTGGGGAGCTTCGTCAACCGGGAATGTTGGCATTGGTTGCTGCCATTATTTCTATTTTGTTGAAGGAAATACTTTATCAATATACGGTCAGAGTGGGGAAAAGATGCGATTCACAGGCTGTTGTGGCGAATGCATGGCATCATAGGAGTGATGCATTATCATCCATTGGTACGACTGTCGGTATTGGCGGAGCGATTTTACTTGGTCCTCATTGGGCGGTACTTGATCCTATTGCCGCTGTGACAGTCAGTTTCTTTATTATGCGGGTTTCCATTAAGTTGCTGATTCCTTGCTTGGATGAATTGCTGGAAAAGTCTTTGCCGGATAGCGTGGAACGTGAGATAGAGGGGATTGTGTTATCTTTTGATGGAGTGAGCGAGCCGCATCATTTACGCACGCGACGCATTGGGAACAATTATGCTATAGAGATTCATATACGCATGGATGGGAACATTTCTCTGCATAAAGCGCACGAAACAGCAACAGGTATTGAACATAGATTAAAAGAAAAATTTGGAGAGGATACTCATGTGGGTATTCATGTGGAACCGGTGAAATAAAATACGAAGAATGAATAACGAAGAATTTGCACAGAAGAATACTTGCCGATTAAAGAAAGTATTGGTAACCGGAGCAAGCGGATTTATTGGCAGTTTCCTGGTGGAAGGAGGATTGGAGAGAGATATGCAGGTATGGCTGGTGTACGTAAAAGCAGTAGTCGTGCCTATTTGAAAGATCCTCGCATTCAATTTGCCGAATTGGATTTTGCTCATCCCGGAAGGTTGACGGAGCAATTGGCTGTTCATAAACAATTGCATCAGGGATGGGATTATATCATTCATTGTGCCGGTGTTACTAAATGCCGTCATAAAGACGAATTCGACAAAGGTAATTATGTTTATACCCGTAATTTTGTAGAAGCTTTGAGGACCTTGGATATGGTTCCCCGGCAATTTGTTTATATCAGTTCACTTAGTATTTTCGGTCCTATTCATGAAGATAATTATGCACCTATTAGTGAACGTGATACGGCAATGCCCAATACGGCATATGGGGTCAGTAAGCTAAAGTCGGAACATTACCTGCAATCATTGAATGATTTTCCGACAGTGATTTTCCGTCCTACTGGAGTTTATGGACCTCGCGAACGCGATTATTTTCTGATGGTGAAGTCTATCAAGCAGCATATAGACTTTGCTCCTGGTTTTAAAAGGCAGGATCTTACCTTTATTTATGTGAGAGATTTGGTACAAGCTGTTTTTTTGGCAATAGAACATGGAGTGCGGCAGCGCGCCTATTTTGTTAGTGACGGAAATGTCTATTTCAGCCGTACTTTTTCTGATTTGATACAAAAAGAACTTGGTAATCCGTGGGTTATACACATTAAATGCCCATTATTTATTTTAAAAGTTGTATCTTTGCTCGCTGAATTTTCAGCGCGTTGCCTGGGAAAGGTAAGTACGCTGAATGCTGACAAATATAAAATAATGAAACAACGTAATTGGCAATGCGATATTTCACCCTTGGTGGAAGAACTGGGATATCGTCCTGAGTACCCTTTAGACAAGGGAGTAAAGGAAATCATTGCATGGTATAAGAAAGAAGGATGGCTTTAAATTTATTCAAACGGGTAGACAGTGTGAAAGGATTGTTTGCCGTCGAGAGCATTAGTCTGATATATAATGCCCTCACGACCATAATGGTTTTAATATTATTTCCTCGTATGGATCACCCTGTAATTATGCTTTCGGAGCGTGCAGGCATTGTGGCCATTACGTTTGCATTAATATATTTGTATCGTAAGTATCCGTGTAAACTTACGGCATTTATACGAATGGCTGTGCAGATGGCATTTTTAGCGTATTGGTATCCCGATACCTTTGAATTTAATCGTCTTTTTCCCAATCTGGATAATTTCTTCGCTTCGGCGGAGCAGTTTTTGTTCCGTTGCCAGCCTTCGGTAGAATTTAGTGAACATTTTCCTTCCATGTGGTTCAGTGAACCATTTAATATGGGGTATTTTGCTTATTATCCAATGATTGGGATTGTGACTATTTATTATTTCTTGTTTCGTTTTGAGTGGTTTGAAAAGGTTTCTTTTGTGTTGGTCACTTCGTTTTTTATCTATTATCTTATTTATATATTGGTTCCGGTTGCCGGTCCGCAATTTTATTTCCCTGCTATCGGAATGGATAATGTGATGGCGCAGCATTTCCCTGCTATCGGTGATTATTTTAATAATAATGATATTCTGCTGCCTGGTCCCGGTTTTGATCATGGTTTCTTCTTTAATTTGGTGGAAGCCTCACAGGAAGTGGGGGAACGGCCTACTGCTGCTTTTCCTAGCTCACATGTCGGTATATCTACCATTGTGATGATTATGGCCTATCGTGTTAATAAGAAACTATGTTATTTCTTGGCACCGTTCTATGTACTTCTATGTTGTGCTACGGTCTATATTCAGGCGCATTATTTGATTGATGTTATTGCCGGATGGATTTCGGCGGTATGTATTTATATTACGGCTACTTATATGTATAAGCGTTGGTTTGCTTCTGTAGTCTTCCAACTTGTACTGAAATAGTTTTAAAAAGCATATAAAAGCGTACAGGGTGTCCATTTTCGGACACCCTGCTTTGTTTATACCTTGTTGATTATCAGTGATAAATGTTGCTGGCATGAATCTTGCTTTAAAAATAATGGTCAAAACGTTGCAACGTTTGGCATAGAAATAACGTCTAATAAATAAAACAAAAGTAATATGAGAAAATTAGTATCAACTTTAATGACGGTAACTCTTATGTTAGTGTCGGTAACAGCATGTGCAGAGAGAATAACTCCTAGCAAGAACTATGTTACCAAAAAAGTGAATGTGGGTAGTTTTAATGCTATCTCTACCAGTTCTTCGGTGGATGTAATCTATACTCAAAGTTCCGGTGGACAGGATGTGGAAATATATGCTCCGGACAATTTGGTGGACTATATTGATGTCCGTGTAGAGGGTGGAGTACTTAAGGTTGGTTTTAAATCGCCAAGAAACAATTTTTCAATAAACGGAAAACATAAAAAGGAAGTAAGAGTTTCTGCTCCGGCTGTGAACAGCTTGAAAGCTTCCAGCTCTGGTGACATTATTATAAAGAATGGACTGAAAACGAGTGGGAAAGTTACTGTTAAGGCTAGCAGTAGCGGTGATGTAACAGGAAGCATTATTTCTTGTGATGATTTTGCGGCTACCGCTAATAGTTCGGGTGATGTGATTCTGGAAAAGGTATCTTGTACAAATTTCTCTGCTGATGCCAGTAGTTCTGGTGATGTATCTGTCAAGAATCTGAACGCTGCTAATGTATCTGCTGATGCCAGCTCTTCCGGAGATGTAATTTTGGCAGGTATTTGTGAGAACGCTTCTTATAGAGCCAGTAGTAGTGGGGATGTAAAGGCAAAAGGTATGAAGGCGGTAAATGTAACTGCTAGTGCCAGTTCCTCTGGTGATGTGGAATGTTATGTGACCGGTTCGCTGACTGCGAAAGCATCCAGTAGTGGTGAGGTGGCTTATAAGGGCAATCCTAAAAACATTGATTTCTCTCCTAAAAGAGGTTTGCGTAAAATAGAATAAATAATGTGTTAATGCTACAATGTGCCAATATGTTAATGTGCCAATTGCCATGCGGAATACAGCACAGCCAATTGGCACATTAATATATTGTAGCATTAACAATTCATTCCGTAATTTCCCCTGATATAATCCAAAATACTGAAAAGCTCTTTCACTGTTTCGGCACGGAGCATGGCGATACGTGTCTCTTTAAAGTTGGGAATGCCTTTAAATAAAGGAGAAGCAGCCAGATGGCGGCGTACATGAAGAATCCCACGGCGCTCGTCAAGCAGATTCACACTGTCCAACACTTCCTGGCGGAGTACATTCAGCCGCCACTCAAAAGAAAGGGCAGGGAGTTCCTTACCGGTTTCTATATAATGTTTTATTTCCTTGAATATCCACGGGCGTCCAAAACTGGCTCGGCCAATCATAATAGCGTCCACTCCATACAGGTCAAAACACTCTTTGGCACGTTGTGGCGTAGTTATATCTCCGTTTCCAATGATAGGTATATGCATACGGGGATTCTTTTTTACTTCACCTATTAAACTCCAATCCGCTTCACCAGTGTACATTTGTGCACGGGTACGTCCATGAATGGTCAGTGCTTCAATGCCGCAATCTTGTAATTGTTCTGCCAAATCTACTATAATTTTATGCTCATTGTCCCAACCTAGACGTGTTTTTACAGTAACGGGAATTTTTACAGCATCCACAACAGCACGGGTAATCTCCAACATCAGCGGGATATTTTGCAGCATACCTGCACCGGCTCCTTTACCGGCAACGCGTTTTACAGGACAGCCAAAATTAATATCCAGGATGTCCGGATGCGCCTCTTCCACTATTTTCGCCGCTTCTACCATTGTTTCCGTGTCTCTGCCATAAATCTGGACGGCTACAGGGCGTTCCTCATCGTTGATATTCAGCTTCTGCATAGTTTTACCTACCGAGCGTATCAGTGCATCTGCTGATACAAATTCGGTATATACCATATCAGCACCGAACTTCTTGCACATCAGGCGAAAAGCGGGGTCCGTTACATCTTCCATCGGGGCTAGGAAAATTGGGTATTTGTCCAGGTCTATATTTCTAATCTTCATTGTTGTATGTTTATCTTTGGGTTACAGAAAAATCAGATTCATTTGAGTATTAATTTATAATCTGTGTGAATCTGTGTAATCTGTGGTGAAATCAGGCTGCAAAAATACGGAAAAAAGCCTACCTTTGCACACATATTAATCAAAAGAATAATGAAAGCTTCTATAAAAGACTTTGAAATAATGGCTCCTGTAGGTTCACGTGAGTCGCTAGCGGCAGCTATACAGGCAGGTGCAGATTCTATTTACTTCGGAATTGAGAGTCTGAATATGCGTGCACGTTCTGCCAGTACATTTACTGTCAATGATTTACGTGAGATAGCACAGATCTGTGATAAACATGGTATCAAGAGCTACCTTACAATCAATACCATTATTTATGATGAAGATATTGCTTTGATGCGTACCATTGTCGATGCGGCTAAGGAGGCAGGCATCAGTGCCGTGATTGCTGCGGATGTGGCGGTAATGGCTTATTGTTGCGAGGTGGGGCAGGAAGTACACCTTTCCACCCAATTAAATATCAGTAATGCCGGAGCATTGAAATTTTATGCTCGCTTTGCTGATGTAGTGGTATTGGCACGTGAATTGAATTTAAAGCAGGTGCGAGTGATTTATGATACTATCCAGAAGGAACAAATTAAAGGTCCGAATGGAGAATTGGTCCGCATTGAGATGTTCTGTCACGGGGCGCTCTGTATGGCAGTGTCGGGCAAGTGTTATCTCAGTTTGCATGAGATGAATGCTTCTGCTAACCGGGGGGCTTGTATGCAGATATGTCGCCGTGCATACGATGTGAAGGATAAAGAGAGTGATATTGAGCTGGAGGTGGACAATAAATACATCATGTCTCCTAAAGATTTGAAAACTATTCATTTTATGGATGAAATGATAGAGGCTGGTGTGCGTGTCTTCAAGATCGAAGGGCGTGCCCGTGGACCTGAGTATGTACGCACTGTGGTGGAATGTTACAAAGAAGCTATTTGTTCTTATCTGGAGGGTACTTTTACCGAGGAGAAGAAGCAGGCTTGGGATGAGCGGCTGAAGACTGTATTCAATCGGGGATTTTGGAATGGGTATTATTTAGGACAGCGTTTGGGTGAATGGAGCAAGAACTATGGTTCGGAGGCTACTGAGCGTAAAGTGTATGTGGGTAAGGGAATCAAGTACTTTTCTAATATTGGTGTTGCAGTAGTTTCTGGTGGAAGCTGCTGAGATGAAAGTAGGGGATAAACTTCTGATTACAGGACCTACTACAGGAGCGGTATTTCTGACGTTGGATGAGGCGCGTGTGGATTTGAAACCGGTGGATGTGGTAAGAAAAGGTCAACATGTATCCTTTAAAGTCCCCGATAAGGTACGTCCTAGTGACAAGCTTTATAAATTGGTTTCTCCTGAGGATTTGAAAAAGAAATAAAACAGGAAACTCCCGGTCATATTAAAAACGTGATTAGGAATTTCTTCTATAGGATTGTTTAGGTATGTCTTTCCTTAATCTGTCCGGGAAAAAATAAAAAAACCGTAACAATTCATTTGCTACGGTTTTTCACTTTGTTAGAGTTTGCTGTTATTCTGTATAAATTGAGAGCTTAGGATGATCTTTGTAAAGGTTCTTATTCGCTAGTTCTTCTGCATCTGTAATTCTGTATAAATAATATTTACTATTTGGACAGAACGCACTTTTATCGGGAAAATTGAAGAAGCGATGTCCTTGAGTTTTTTTCTTAAGTGTGTGAGTTTTGTCCGTTTTCATCAGTGTAAATATAGTCAATGGGACCTTCGGGATATGCTTTGCGGACTACAGCCTGTTGGTTACGGATAATGTCTATCAAACTGAATCCTTCACCCCATAATTCTTTGCGGCGTTCTAACCAAATTGTTTCCAATAGATCCTGTTGTGAAAGATTTGTATTAATAGTTTTTGCTCCTCTGGCTGTTTTTAAATCATTTAATTTGTTAATTGCATCTGGGTCATTCAGATGTGCTTTTGCCTCTGCATTTATCAAATAAATTTCAGCAACGCGCATCAATACGATATCACCAAGTTGGTTTTCGATATCGCGGAATCTGAATTTAGAGTTACGCATCCATACATAGGCTGCTGATTCAACGTCAGCTCCTGGATCTGTAGCCCAGAACAGCATATCTTTACGATAATCACCATCTTCGAACAAATCACGGAAGTAAGGGTCTACATTGAAGCTATAATAGTATGATCCTTTAGTTGTAGTATCTAAATAATGAAACTGATAACTGGCATTACTTTGATCGTTGGTTTGAGCATGCCCCCAAATCCATTCTTTATTGTCTACAGAATTGAATCCAGCTTTATATTCACTTTCAGTCATTAGATAATTGTTTTTAGCTAACAATTTGTCTGAGTAAGTTTTAGCTTTTTCCCATTGACGAGCATAAAGACAGGCACGTGAGAGAATACCTAGGACAACTTCATTATCAATTTTGTGTTTGGCGTCACGTACATAAGTTTCGGGAATAAGTTCTAATGCTTCTTCTAAATCATTGATAGATTGCGCATATACTTCACTGACACTTGATGCAGGTTTTCCTTCAGCTGCAATTGTTTCATCTGTTGATTGTGTATAGATAGGTGCACATACAGCATCTGGATCTTTATCAATGGCAAAAGAATAACAAGAAGCTAGATGTAAATATAGAAAACCACGTAAGGCTAACGCTTGTCCCTTGATTCGATTTCTGTCAATTTGTGTGCCTTCGGCAGCATCAATATTATCTAATACACCATTGCAGTCATTAATAACACGGTATGCTAAAAGCCAGCTTAGGGTATTTGTGCCCCCTTTTCCATAAATAGCGGTAAATTCATTGTGTGCTCTAAAACCATATTTGGTGTTTAGTACTACGTCAGAACCCATTGCATCATTTGCACGTAACATTGCTCCATAGCCAGGGTTGGCGTAAGAATTGAAAGTTTCCATCAGGTAGTTCCAACCACCATTAAGTACTTTTTCGGCATCTCCTGTTTTACCGAAAACAGAACCGGCATCTACATAAGTTGTAGGAATTGTATCCAAATCGCAGGAAGTGAGCATTATACTTCCCAGTGCGACTGAAAATATATATTTAAAAATAGTTTTCATATTCTTCTTTCTGTATTAAAGTTTCACATTGATACCGAATGAAATAGTTTTCATTGCCGGATAACGATAGTAAGTAGAGCCTCCGAAAGTTTGCTCTGGGTCTAGACCTTGTTGTTTGGCTAATGTCAGCATATTTTCTGCTTGAAAAAATATGCTTGCATCTTTCAGTGTCAATGTGTTCAGCAATGACTTCGGCAGATTGTAAGAGAATGTAATATTCTTCAGACGTAAGTATGAACGGTCAACTAAGAACCGATTTGAAGAGTTTGTCCATGAGCTTTTGGGAGAAGTAGTCAGACGTGGTACATCGGTATAGGGATTTTCAGGAGTCCAACGGTCTAACATATCTACGCTCCAACTGGTACCTGTAGGTCCTTGGCTCATCAATGAAACTTTATCCCCATTGTAGATTTTACCACCAATGGAATAAGAGAATAAGAATGATAATGTAAAATCTTTGAATGAAAGATCTGATTGAAGACCGCCAGTCCAGTCTGGTAGTGAATTGCCACATTTTACTTTGTCGTCCGGCGTGGTTGATGAATAGTCTTCTGTGGTTACTTTTTCTCCGTTGGTATTGTAACGATACCACATGGGATTACCATTTTCAGGATTGACACCAGCCATTCTACTAAATAGAAGTCATATTAACGATCCTCCTTTTACCCATTTCTTGTTGCCACTCCACATTTCTTCGGCAGGTAATGAGGTTATTTTGTTTTTATAGGTAGTAGCATTAAAAGAAAGTTTCCATTTCCAATCTTTAGTCATGATAGGATATCCTGAGATTTGGAATTCCCATCCATAATTTTTGATGGCACCAATATTTTCGTCCATACTTGAGAAACCTGAAGATGGAACTAAGTCTTTAGAGAATAATAAATCTTTGGAACGACGTTCAAAGTATTCGATTGTACCACTTAGGCGATTGTTCCAGAAACCAAAATCCAAGCCGATATTAGTATTTAGATTGGTTTCCCATGATAAATTAGGAGTTGCCAGACGATAAGCATGCAAACCGGATTCACCGAGGTTATTACGTATGGAATAGAGCGCCTGATACGCATAATAACCTACCTGGTCATTACCTTGCGCTCCGTAGCTGGCACGCAATGATAAATTAGATATCCAGTCTGATGTGTCCTTCATAAACTCTTCCTGCATAATTTTCCAAGATGCGCCTATTGACCAGAAAGTACCCCAACGATGATCCGGATGGAACGGGAAGAACCGTCAGAACGGACAGAAGCCGATAAGAAGTATTTTGATCGTACGAGTATTCAGCACTTCCAAAGAAACTTAACAGCTTGTATTGGTCGCTGTTTCCGCCAAAATCACCTAAAGAGGAAGCTGCGTCGGGCTCATAGAATCCATCCATGATGACTTTGCTGCGGCTTCCGCCGAAATTGGAAGTGTTATATTCATAGTACTCCTGACCGGCCATCACACGGATATCATGTACATCATTGAACGTGTGTTGATAATTAATGACATTATTAAAAGTCATGCCTGTAGTGCGGTAGTTGTATTTGCTTACGCTGCCACCACTGATAGAACCTGTACCGTAAGTAGGATTGGTGTAGTCATGATTTGTTTTGTTATTATAGTCAATATTCAAAGACATTTTGTAAGAAAGTCCTTCGATAGGAGTTATTTGGATAAAGCCACGTAAAGAAGCAGCATCGCGTTTTATCTCGCTTTTATCGTGTGGCATGGAAGCCAGCAGATTATATTTTGCATACGAGTTAGGACGATACTCACCATAATCGAACATACGGTTACCATTTTCGTCCAATAAATATGCTCCAGTTGCCAAGTCACGTTGATACACTGGATAGAATGATGGCAATGAACGGGCAAACATGACCACATTGGAGATTGTTGAGTCATCTTGCTTGGGATAGTCTTGAACAGAATGAGTTCCTGATACATTCAATCCGATCTGTAACCATTTGCGGATATCTGAAGTCACGTTGGCGCGGAGAGTATAGCGTTTGAAACCAGAGCAGATATAAGCACCTTGATCATCCATGTAACCTGCTGAAACAAAATATTTGGAGGTTTTGCTACCACCACTTACGCGTACATTTAAATCTGTATAGTGTGCATCTTGTGAAAGGGCGTCGTCCCAGCTGTCGTTCCATAATGGTTTGGCACCTGCTACCAGTTTTCCGTCATGGCCGATTGGCTCAGGGTAAGCACTGCCATAAGTTGATGCCTAGATTGCCTGTAACATTGCTTGATGCCCATGCTGCAGCTTCTTCGGCAGAGTAACCGTTGTCCATACGATAGTTACGCATGGCTTCCCAATATAATTCATAATATTGGTTTGTATTCAACTGGTCGTAGTCTGCGCGTGCACGGCTTGAAAAACCATATTTAGCAGATAATTCAACGGTGGGTGCGCTATCTTTATTTCCTTGTTTGGTGGTGATCATAATTACGCCGTTTGCTGCACGTGAGCCATACAATGCAGCGGAAGCTGCATCTTTTAATACAGTGATTGACGCAATATCTGAAGATGCTATGGAGGAAAGAGCACCATCGTAAGGAACACCATCGACACATAGAGGGATTGGTTGAAGCGTTTACAGAACCAACTCCACGAATCAGGATAGTTGCGTCTGATCCGGGTTGACCGCTGGAGGAAAAAGACTGTAAACCAGCTACAGTTCCTTGCAATGCTTTTGACACACTACTTGACCTGTGCTTTTCAATAGTGCCGGCGAATATAGCTTGCAGACCCTGTAAATGTGGATTTTTTGGCAGTACCGTAAGGAACGGTTATAACTACTTCATCTACCATTTGGGTTGTTTCCTTCAATTCTACGTTAATAACTTTGCGTTTGTTTACCGGTATAGTTACTGTTTCGTAACCTACAAAAGAGAAGATCAGGCTTTCATTGCCGTTAACCTGAATCTGGTAGCTGCCATCGGTAGAAGTGATGGTACCGCGAGTTTGTCCTTTTACAGCTACTGTGACACCAGGCATTTCTTCGCCTCCTGCGGTGACTTTACCAGTTACTGTAATTTCCTGTGCATATGTAATCATGCAGAATAGCAAGCTACATAATAATGAAGAAAATCTGCTCATATAAACTTGGCTTTAATTAGGGGTTTATAAATTGCCATATTTCAGGCATTATGTATTGAACTCTCTTTTTTTTAATTGTAAATGCAATTTCTTGTATCATTGTGTCGTTTTCCATAGTGGTTTTATTACTATTCAACTGCATTAGGATTTCTTTTTGCTTGCATTCTTATAATTGCATTATTTAATAATGACCGCAAATATATGTATTTTGATTTAAATAGGATAATATATTTTAATATATTTTTTACGAAGTCCTTTCTTTAGGATAAAAATATACGGTTTTTCTTAACTTTATCAAAATAGTGTTTGTCTTGTTTTAATGTGGATTTAATATATAATATTGTTTTATCAATCAAGTGTTTATGTAATTTCGTGTTGAATTAATTCTTGTAGTCAATGTATTTTTATATTTCTAATGAACTGGGAATGTGTTGTTGGACATATTTAATTAGTCATTGTATGTTTATGCAGATAATTTAGCTTTTTATAAAGTGGAATTCTCTTGATTAGTGAAAGTTGTCCTCTTATTCTTATTCGATAAAATAGTGACTTTTGACTTTTTTGATACTTATTTTTTTAGTTAAAAGGATATAGTTTGCGGAGAGGAAAGATAGTAAATTAAAGTAAGATAGGAAAGATTTCGCCTAAAATGTCTATCTTTGCAACTCAATAACAAATAAGTGTACGTACATATTATGAATATAGAAGAAAAACTCACCACGTCCATTATCAGCGCTATCAAAACGTTGTACGGACAGGATGTACCCGGAAAAATGGTACAACTGCAAAAGACTAAGAAAGAGTTTGAAGGACATCTTACTTTGGTTGTTTTCCCTTTTCTGAAAATGTCCAAGAAAGCTCCTGAACAGACCGCACAGGAAATAGGCGGATACCTGAAAGAGCATGCTCCCGAATTGGTTTCAGCCTACAATGCAGTGAAGGGCTTTCTTAATTTGACAATTGCTTCGGATTGTTGGATTGAACTTTTGAATTCTATTCAGGCTGCTCCCGAATACGGTATTGAAAAGGCTACGGAAAACTCTCCGTTGGTGATGATTGAGTATTCTTCTCCCAATACAAACAAGCCGCTTCATCTGGGTCACGTCCGTAACAACCTGTTGGGAAATGCCTTGGCAAATGTCATGGCGGCAAATGGCAATAAGGTGGTCAAGACCAATATTGTGAATGACCGTGGTATCCATATCTGTAAGTCCATGCTGGCCTGGTTGAAATATGGTAACGGTGAAACACCTGAATCATCGGGCAAGAAGGGGGACCATTTGATTGGTGACTATTATGTAGCTTTTGACAAGCATTACAAGGCTGAGGTAAAGGAACTGACAGCTCAGTACCAGGCTGAAGGCTTGAATGAAGAAGAAGCTAAAGCTAAGGCAGAGGCAAACTCTCCTCTGATGCTGGAAGCTCGCGAGATGCTCCGTAAGTGGGAGGCGAATGACCCTGAGATCCGTGCCTTGTGGAGGAAGATGAATGACTGGTATATGCCGGATTCGATGAAACGTATAAGATGATGGGAGTTAGTTTCGATAAAATTTATTATGAATCGAATACCTATCTGGAAGGTAAGGAGAAAGTGATGGAAGGATTGGAAAAAGGTTTCTTCTACCGGAAAGAGGATAACTCTGTATGGGCTGATTTGACTGCCGAAGGACTGGACCATAAGTTGCTTCTTCGCGGTGACGGTACTTCTGTTTATATGACCCAGGATATTGGGACTGCCAAATTACGTTTTCAGGATTACCCCATCAACAAGATGATTTATGTAGTGGGTAATGAACAAAACTATCATTTCCAGGTACTTTCTATCTTGTTGGACAAATTGGGTTTTGAATGGGGCAAAGGATTGGTTCATTTCTCATACGGTATGGTAGAGCTGCCCGAGGGCAAAATGAAAAGTCGTGAAGGTACAGTAGTGGATGCGGATGATTGATGGAAGCAATGATTGAAACTGCTAAGGAAACTTCTGCTGAATTAGGTAAATTGGACGGTCTGACTCAAGAAGAAGCCGACAATATTGCCCGTATTGTTGGTTTGGGCGCTTTGAAATATTTTATCCTGAAGGTGGACGCACGTAAAAATATGACTTTCAACCCGAAAGAATCGATAGATTTCAATGGCAATACAGGACCTTTCATTCAGTATACGTATGCCCGTGTCAGTCTGTATTACGCAAAGCGGCTGAAGCAGGTATCGTTATTCCCGAAATCATTCCAGCAGGTTTGGAACTGAGCGCAAAAGAAGAAGGTTTGATTCAGATGCTGGCTGATTTTAAATCGGTTGTCAAGCAGGCAGGCTCAGACTATAATCCTTCCATTATAGCAAACTATGCATACGATTTGGTGAAAGAATACAACCAGTTCTATCATGATTTCAGTATTCTGCGTGAAGAAAATGAAGCGTTGAAAGTCTTCCGTCTGGCATTGAGTGCTAATGTGGGTAAGATTGTAAAGACAGCAATGGGCCTACTGGGTATTGAAGTGCCTGAACGTATGTAAATGGTAAAGAAACAGAAATATTATGTAGTATGGAAAGCGTCAATCCGGGAGTTTATGACTCTTGGACTGACTGCCAGCTACAGATAAAAGGTTACGATGGCGCACAATACAAGTCATTCGAGACCAAAGAGGAGGCGGAACACGCCTTGGCTTCTTCCGCTTTCCATTATATAGGTAAGAATGCTGTTAAAAAAGAAGATGTTCCTAAACAACTTCCCGAGAACTTTGATATGAACTGCCTGGCTGTGGATGCTGCTTGCAGTGGAAATCCCGGACCGATGGAATATCGGGGCGTTTATTTGCTTACCGGACAGGAGGTTTTTCATTTCGGTCCTGTTTATGGAACGAATAATATTGGAGAGTTTCTTGCCATTGTCCATGCTTTGGCGTTGATGAAGCAGAAAAATATCAATATGCCTGTTTACTCGGACAGCCGTAATGCGTTGAGTTGGGTGAAGCAGAAGAAATGTAAAACTAAACTGGAACGGACTCCTCAGACGGAGAAACTTTTTCAAATGATAGAACGGGCCGAAATTTGGCTGAAAGAAAATAAATATACCACACCTTTATTGAAGTGGGAAACCGACCGATGGGGAGAGTCCCGGCTGATTTCGGACGGAAATAATAAAGAACTGAAGATATGAAAAAGAGGATTGCTTATATCAGCTTGTACTTTTTTACGGTCTTACTGATATTTATTCTACAGAAACCATTATTCATGCTCTATAATGGTTCCATTGAAAAAGGATTCGGGTTTGCCGATTATATGCAGGTAATGATTCATGGAGCCAGTCTTGATGCCGCTACGGCGGGATATCTTACTGCATTTCCATTCTTGTTGGTACTGATAAGTATTTGGTTTAGGAAATTCCCTTTGAAAAAAATACTTTACGGGTATTATATTTTGGCCGCCGCGCTTATTTCTATCATTTTTGTGGTAGATATGGCATTATATACATTTTGGGGATTTAAACTGGACGTATCTGTTTTTCTTTATATCGATTCACCGAAGGAAGCTTTGGCGAGTGTTTCCGTTGGATTTATCTTGCTGAGGGTTCTTGCCATCTTGTTACTCATAGCTCTGAATTGTTGGGTCTTGCTGAAAATCACGCCTTCCGTTTTGACCGCCACCCGGAAACGGATAGCGGGAACTGCGGGAATGCTGTTATTAGGAGGTGTACTTTTCATCATTATACGTGGTGGTGTAACAGAATCCACTTCTAATATAGGGCAAGTATATTTCAGCAACGAACCTTTCTTGAATCATTCGGCGGTCAATCCCGATTTCAGTTTGTTGTCTTCTATGGGTAAATCCCAGGATTTTGCATCAGAGTTCAATTTCTTTGATGAAGAGAAGCGGGCTGCATTGTTTGACGGACTTTATCCTACAACAGATGGGGATAGTATTATTCAAGTCCTGAATACCAAGCGTCCCAATATTCTTATTATTTTGATGGAAGGTTTTGGAGGTGCTTTTGTAGAACCTTTAGGCGGTCTTCCTGATGTGACACCCCACTTTAACCGTCTGTCAAAGGAAGGGATCTTTTTTACAAACTGTTATGCCAATAGTTTCCGTACCGACCGTGGAACAGTCTGTACTTTCAGCGGTTACCTTGGATTGCCTACGGCATCGGTAATGAAAATTCCTGCCAAGAGCCGTACGCTGCCTGCTATAGCTGAAGGACTGTCCAAGGCGGGTTATAAAACAGATTTCCTGTATGGAGGTGATATCAACTTTACCAATATGAAGAGTTATCTGCTGAGTACCGGTTATCAGCGTCTTATAGCTAATACAGATTTCTCATTGGCCGAACAGACCAGTAATGCCTGGGGAGTGAATGATGATATTACTTTTGAATATTTATATAATCAGTTAAGAAACCGGAAGGAAGAAGGGCCTTGGCATACTGCGTTTCTGACACTTAGCAGTCATGAACCTTTCGAAGTTCCTTATCACCGGCTGGAAGATAAAATTCCCAATGCCTTTGCTTATACAGATGAATGTCTGGGTAAGTTTATTGACCGGTTGAAGCAGACTCCCGCATGGAAAGATCTTTTAGTTATCTGCCTTCCCGATCATGGTTTCTATTACCCGCGTGAGGGGTCTAATGCGATGCCTCGTTTTTATCATATTCCCTTGTTATGGTTAGGTGGAGCGGTAAAACAGCCTATGCAGGTGGACAAGATTATGAATCAGACCGATTTGGCAGCCACTTTGTTGGGGCAGCTTGGGCTGGAACATACTGCATTTACGTTTAGCCGTAATGTATTGGGAAGTGATTATAAGTATCCTTTTGCCTTTTATAGTTTCAATAATGGGTTCTCATTCCGGGACAGTACAGGAGTGACGGTATTTGATAATAATTCCGGCAGTATTCTTTTTAATGAGCCTGAAGCTGACGAGTCCCGTCTGGATAAGGGTAAGGCGATATTGCAAACTGTTTATGATGATTTAGGGAACAGATAGTAAAACTTGGACGCGGACTATATGAATCAGTATGGAATTCATATAGTCCGCGTCCCAATCGGTGCAGAATCTGCCGGATATAACTATTTCCGTTTCTCGTTGAACTTGTACATGATTACCGTATTGCGTAAGTCGCAACTTCTGTAATCTGTATGGAAGACCTCTTCCAGCTGATATTTTGCATTGTAATTCTTTAAAAACTCCTCTTGTGCATTTGCAGAAAGTATGACATACCCTTCTTGCGGATTTTCCAGTGTGAAATTCCGCATTTGGTTATTCATATAATAATTTGTACAATAAAACCGTATCATTCTGTCTGTATATGAATAAACGACTCCTTCAGGCACCTGTTTTCTGATATCTTCTGCCAGATGTTTATCGGATTTTACAGCTAGTATTGTTGGCTGATATACCCCGTCTAAAGCGACAAACAGGCAAAGAACACAACCGATGATTCCATAGAGGAGTGACCCCGTACTACTTTTTTTGATAACCAGCCTTAATGTACAGATGGCAGCCACTACCGGCAATACTATAATCAGCCATTTGGAAATAGAAAAGGACGTGCTTTCCAAAGCTGCATAAACGCTATGTTTTCGGCAGCATGACGTCCGTTGCCCCCATATGCTGTCCGGTATCATCTGACAGCGTACAGCAAAAAACACCACGGTGAGTAACAAACAGAGCGAGGCAAAGATATAAGCCGATATTTTGAACACTTTCGCCCCTTTT